>ERZ773005.501-NODE-501-length-29725-cov-3.389956_pt1 | contig 29725 bp, 26 predicted proteins | sample MGYA00580666_ERZ773005 | MGnify/ENA primary metagenome ERZ773005 (study PRJEB29015, sample SAMEA2737999) | human oral metagenome | biome: human oral; feature: human-associated habitat; material: dental | place: China | collected 2061 ...
GGGGAATTGGTACTCGTGGTCCAGGGGAAACACGTTTAGAAACTGATAGACGTTATATTCGTAAGCAAATCCAAGATATCGAAGAACAGTTAGAACAAATCAAGAAACATCGTGAACGTTCACGGGAGAAGAGAAAGAGTTCAAATGGATTCCAGCTTGGATTAATTGGATATACGAATGCTGGGAAGTCAACGATTTTAAATCAAATAACACAGGCAGGAACCTATCAAATGGATCAATTGTTTGCGACTCTTGATCCACTAACAAGACAGGTGGACTTGTTCCCAAATTTTGAAGTGACTTTAACGGATACGGTAGGATTTATCCAAGAATTGCCAACAACATTGATTCATGCTTTTGAATCGACGCTTGAAGAAAGTGCGGATGTCGATTTATTAGTGCATGTGGTGGATGCGTCAAACACACAGTTTTCGTTACATGAAAAAACAGTCATCGATTTAGTAAATGACTTAGAAATGCAAGAAATTCCGATGGTAACAGTCTACAATAAGACAGACTTGGTTGAGGGAGAATTTCAACCAAACCTTTATCCATCGATTCAAATTTCTGCAGTCAATGATGCAGATGTGGAACGATTAAAAGCATTTTTAAAAGAACAAGTCAAAGCGCAAATGACTTACTATGAAGAATGGTTGGAAGTGACGGAGACGAAGGAGTTGAATCAACTGCAACAACGCACTCTTGTCGAGTCATTAAACTATGACGAAGAAAAGAATCAATATTGTGTCAAAGGTTATCGTAAATAATATTCTCAAAACGGCTTGAACTTATGAATCAAGCCGTTTTATTGTGGAGTACATTTGTAATCCAACCCTAAAACTCGTATAATGTTAAAGATAAGGATTTTTTCAGGAGGCCATCATGAAAGAGATAAAAGCACTCTCAAAAATTTTAAAAGAGAAGTTCGATATTTCGTTTAACAACGAGGCATTGCTCATGGAAGCGATGACTCACTCTTCGTATGCTAATGAGCATAAAGAGATGAAGGGAATCTATAACGAGCGTATTGAGTTTCTAGGAGATGCTGTTTTAGAATTAACGATTTCCGATTGGCTCTTTCGACAATTTCCTCACTTTCAAGAAGGGCAATTAACGAAACTACGAGCTCAAATCGTTTGCGAGGATAGCTTATCGTTGCTTGCGAAGGAATGTTCTTTGAATGAGTATTTGCTGCTTGGAAAAGGAGAAACGCTGAGTGGTGGACGTGAGAAGCCAGCTATTTTATGTGACGTGTTCGAGGCCTTTATCGGCGCTCTATATCTTGATAAAGGAGTGAACGAGGTTCAACGTTTTCTTAATCTAGTCGTTATTCCTAAAATTAAGAATGGACGATATGAACTAATTACTGATTTCAAAACAGAGTTACAAGAATACTTGCAACAAAATGGGACAGTTCATATCCGTTATGAATTAGTTAAAGAAGAAGGACCTTCGCACGATAAAATATTTACTGTTCAATTAATTGTTGATGGAAAAAAATACAAGACTGCGAGCGGCAAGACGAAGAAAGCAGCCGAGCAAATGGCTGCAAAATTGACTATGGAAGAACTAAAAAAGAGTTCACTTTCATAGAAAGAAAGGATTAAAGCATGCAATTAGAAAAAATTGAAATGTCGGGATTTAAATCATTTGCCGATAAGACAACAATTGAATTCGATAAAGGCGTGACTGCGGTTGTAGGACCTAATGGTAGTGGAAAGTCCAATCTTTCTGAAGCGATTAAGTGGGTTCTTGGGGAACAATCGGCTAAGAGTTTACGTGGAAAACGGATGGATGACGTCATTTTCGCAGGTTCTCAAACTAGAAAACCAGTGAATATTGCTGAAGTTAATCTATATATCAATAACGAAGATAAAGTGTTGGCAACCGATCAAACACAGGTGGTATTAACACGCCGCTTGAATCGTAATGGAGCAAGTGATTTTTTAATTAACAAGAAACCAGTGCGTCTAAAAGATATTACAGATTTAATGATGGATTCAGGATTAGGGAAAGATTCATTTGCTTTGATTTCTCAAGGGAAAGTAGAACAAATCTTTAACGAAAAACCAGAAGAACGTCGAATGATTATCGAAGAAGCGGCAGGAGTACTTAAATACAAAGACCGTAAAAATCAAGCGCAACGTAAATTGAATCAAACACAAGACCACTTGAATCGTGTGGAAGATATTCTTCACGAAATTGAAGGTCAATTAGCACCGCTGGAAGAGCAACGTGAAAAGGCGATTGCTTACGTTTCTAAGAAAGAACAGTTAGAAGATGTGGAAACCGCTCTTTTAGCAGTCGAAATTGAAACATTAAATGCTCAGTGGAAAGTAGCTCTTCAAGAAGTGGAGCAACTCCAAGAGCAATTAGCGCAAACGGAAGCAACGCTAGAAAGTCTTCAATTGGACATCGAGGAAAATCAAGTAACACTTGAAGCCCGTAATGAAGACCTCGATGCAAAACAAGAAGAATACGTAGAATTAATCCAAAAAGTAGAGCAACTCGATGGTCAACGTAAAGTCTTCGAGCAACGTCGCCAATTTGCAGAACGTAGTGATGAGGAAAATCAAGAAGCACTAGCTGCTGCTCTTCGTGAGTTAGAAGAAGTAGAAGAAAAATTAGCTCTTCTTGAAAAGAATCAAGTAGAACGTAAGATTGAATTAAAGAACGTAGAAGAGGCTTGGAGCCAATTAGTCGAAGAATTAGACCAATTAAGTCAAAGTAACGAGGAAAGCGTTAAAGAGCTTCAAAATCGTTATATTGAGCAATTACAAGAAATCTCACGTTTACTCAACCAAGAGAAGAACCTTGAGAAGTCTATGGAAGTAAACCAAAACACTCAAGAAAAAATGACAGAGCGTTTTGATTCCTTTGATGAAGAACATCGAGCTTTAGAAGAAAAAGCAAATCAATTCATTGAAAAGATTGAAGAATTCACAAAAGAAAATACAAGTTCTGAAAAACAGCTTCTAGCTCTAAAAGAAAAATTATCAAAAATCAATGAGCAACACTCTATTCTTTCTAATGAAGGGATGGTAAAGGAACGTCATCTTCAGCAATTACAAGCGACCGTTCGAAGCTTGAAACAAGTATCTGAAGACTACGCTGGTTATTATCAAGGGGTTCGTGAAGTTCTGAAACACAAATCTGAGTTGCCAGGTGTGGTGAATTCTATAGCGGAACTGATTCGTGTAGATGAACAATTAACGACAGCCATCGATATTGCGCTAGGAGCGACGAGCCAGCATATTGTAGTAACAGATGAGAAGGCTGCTGCCAAAGCGATTACGTATTTGAAGACGAATCGTTTAGGCCGTGCAACGTTCTTACCTTTATCAATTATTAAAGAAAAACAAGTACCAGTCTCAGTTTTGAACCAAGCTAAAAAAGTGGACGGCTTTATTGGTATTGCAAGTGAACTTGTATCAACAGATCAAAAATTTGCTTCGATTATCAAGAACTTACTGGGAACAACGCTTGTAACAACAAACTTGCAAGTAGCGCAATTATTAGCGAAACAACTCGGTTACCGATATCGTATTGTCTCACTTGAAGGAGATGTCGTAAACGCAGGTGGTTCGATGACAGGGGGAGCTTCTAAGAACTCTGGTCAACAATCACTCGTTCGACGTAACAGTCAACTAGAAACAGTGACGAAGCAATTTGAAGAAGCAAAGGCTGAACACGAAAAATTGTCAGCACAGTTCCAAAAAGTGACAGCTGAAAAGAACAAGCTAGAAGAAGAGTATCGCGAATTAAATGCGAGTCATATTCAATTGGAACAAACCCTCAATCAACTAGAATTCCAAGCAAGATTTGCGCTTGAAGAAGTTCAAAAACACGAACGTATTCAACAAGCAAATCAATTTGAAATGGATGAACTCATTGAAGCATATGAGCAATTAGAAGAGCAATACGTTGAAAACCATGAAAAATTGGTGGCCCTTCAAAAAGCAAATGCATCCTTGAAAAAAGAATTGGATTACCTTCAATTATCGAATGAAGATAAGACCCAACAAATTCAAGAAAAACAAAAAGAATTGCAAGAACTTGGTACGAATCGTGCTCGTGTACAAGAGCAATTTAACCAAGAAAAACGTGAAATTCATCAAACGAAACTTCAAAAAACTCGTTTAGAAGATCAAATTGAATTGTTACATTCTAAGAAATCGGAACAGTCTCGTAATCAAGAGGAAGACGAAGCGATTTATGCGAAGATTCAAGAAGAGTTTGATGCGTTAAAAGGTCAAGTGGATGAATTAGATACACTGATTAAGGAATTACGTGAGGAGCGTTCAGCACTAGAAATTCATGTAAAACAATCAGAAGCTGCTAGAACACAAGCACAACATCAATTACAAGATCAGTTGAAAAATCAAACACGATTAGAAACGAAAGCAAATCGTTTTGAAATCTCGATTGACCAAAAATTGACTTACTTGAGTGAAGAATACGAATTAACGTTTGAAGCAGCGATTGCCAAAACAACACTTGATATGTCGATTGAAGAAGCTTCTAAACTTGTTCGTAGTTTAAAACAACAAATCGAACAAATGGGTGCGGTAAACTTGTTAGCGATTGAAGAGTTTGAAGCGGTACAAGAACGATTTACATTCTTAACAGCGCAACAACAAGAATTACTTGAAGCAAAACAAACGTTAGAAGAAACCATTACAGAAATGGATCAAGAGGTAACAACTCGCTTCAAGACAACGTTTGATGCGGTAAGTACCCAATTTGAGCGCACATTCCCAAGACTATTTGGTGGTGGACGTGCAACACTTGAATTAACAGATCCAGAGAACTTACTCGAAACAGGAATTGAGATTATTGCTCAACCACCGGGTAAGAAGCTTCAATCACTCAGCTTACTTTCTGGTGGAGAACGTGCCTTCACAGCGATTGCATTACTCTTTGCAATCTTAGAAGTAAAGCCAGTTCCATTCTGCTTACTCGACGAGGTTGAAGCCGCACTGGATGAAGCAAACGTAGCGCGTTACGGTCGTTACTTAAAAGAATTTACAAACCATACGCAATTCATCGTGATTACGCACCGTCGTGGTACGATGGAAGAAGCCGATGTATTGTATGGGGTAACCATGCAAGAATCTGGGGTATCAAAACTTGCATCCGTTAAGTTTGAAGACTTTGACGAATTAGAAGAAGTGAAATAATATTTACTTAGTAGGTTAAGAGGTAGATTTTTCAACCTCTTAACTTTTTTTAGAACTTAATTACTTTGTATCGTGATATAATATAAATTAAGATGTGTTGAGACAAACTCATTAATAACTTATAAAGAAGATTTTATTTTTTGAGAATTCATTTGTTTTTATTAGCTGTCGATTCATTAGATAGAATTGGAACTCAATTAAAGAGGCTAGTGATATAAAAGGAAGAATTGTACTGTCATTTAGATAATTGGAGTTATCGGGGAGTGTTTTATGAAGAAAAAAGTGATGATAACAGGTGTTTGTGGGACTATCGGGGAAGATTTAGCAAAATACTTTTTGGCGAATAATACTATTGTGTATGGGGTCGATTATCAAGAAACGCAATTAGCGCTTATGAAAAAAAGTCTTAATTCATTAGAATTTTTTCCCGTTCCAATGGATTTTACTTCGTCAGATTGTTTAAAATTTATTGAAGTTGTTAAACCAGATGTTTTGATTCATTCAGCTTCCTTAAAAATGACAAATTTCTGTGAGGAGTTTGAAAAATATTATTATTCAAAAAACGTTACACAAACTAAAGTGTTCCTAGAATCTGTATTATCCTTAGTAAAGGAAAGGATTATTTTTATTTCGAGCGATGAAGCATATAAACCTCATAATGCATTTGGAAAGCAAAAATTAGAAGTGGAGTGTTTTTTGTCGAATCTGCAAAATAATTCTCGAGGGTGTTCCATTCAATCATTACGATTTCCGTTTATAATCGAAAGTAATGGTTCTGTTTATCATGTGTTCGACAAACTCTCAAAAGAAAACAAACCTCTTCCATTAACAGATGAGCGGATTACTAAAACTGCGACGAGAAAAAAAGATTTTATCCTCGCATGGGATGATTTTTTTAACAAGGTTTTCGCTTCAGGAGTCTATACATTATCTATTGGAGGAGTTCTTAGTATTAAATCTTTAGCAGAAGAATTGATTAGAAAAAATCATTCAAAAAGTAAAATAGAAATTGTAGGTTTGAGGAGAGGAGATACATTAGAAGATTCCATGATGAATCCAATAGATTTTAAGTCTATCACAGAATTCGTAAGTGAAGTATACGTATAATAATGAATTCTTGAGGAAATGGAGCTATATCTAGAAGGTATAGCTTTTTTTTGAATAGTCACAATCCTAAAAATTTGTTATAATATGAGGATGAAATCAAAGAACACTAGGTTAGAATTGTGTTTTATGTGAAAAGGTAATCTCTAGAGAATATATACTTACTATTTTTAATTCTAGAGTAAAAAAGGAGAATGGTATGATAAAACTCATTGCACTAGATTTAGATGGAACATTATTAACTGGTGAAAAAAAGATAACTGAAGAAAATAGAAAAGCTATTAAATTAGCCAAAGAAAATGGGATTAAAGTAGTTCTTTGTACAGGTCGACCAATTGTAAGTATTGTTCACTTACTTGAAGAATTAGACCTGATGGGGGACGATGATTACGCAGTTAACTTTAATGGAGGTTTGATTCAAAAAACAAAATATGGAGAAATCGTCTATGAAACAGGACATACTGTAGAAGATATGAAGTATTGCCATGAAGAAGTAACCAAAGTAGGGCTTCCATTAGTTATGATTGATACGGTGAGAGCATACGAGCCAACGCCTCCCAAAGGACGTCCGTCAATTTATAATACATTACCGCATCCAATTACCTTTGAACAAAAGAATCCAGAAGATTTCGAAGAGGATCATATCTTTAATAAAGCCGTTCTTTGTATCGATCAAGACATCTTGGATGAAGGCATTGCAAAATTACCAAAAGAATTCTTTGAACGTTTCAACTGTATGAAATCAAGAACATTCTTGTTAGAAGTCGTTCCAAAACATGTATCAAAAGGAAACGGCTTGAAGATGTTAGGAGAGATTCTAGGAATTTCATTGGATGAAATGGCAGCATGTGGTGATGAGGAAAATGACTTACCAATGTTAACAGTTGTCGGTTATCCAGTGGCCATGGGCAATGGTTCAAAAGAAGTCAAAGATGTGGCAAAATATGTAACAGCAACGAATGAGGATTCAGGGGTTGCTAAGGCTATTTACCATATTATAGAAATGAATAAACAAGCGTAAAGTGAGGGGAAAATATGGGATTATTTGATCGAATTAAACGTGCCTTTACCGGTGAGGATGAAGTCATTAAACATGAGGAAAAGAAAGAATCAATTGTTATAGAAAAATATGACAAGGGGATGGAGAAAACACGTCGTAGTTTCTCTGATCGTTTAAACGAATTCCTTGCTGACTTCAGAGAAATTGACGAAGACTTCTTTGAGGATTTAGAAGAAACTTTTATTTCTTCAGACGTTGGGTTCGAGATGACTCTAGCGATTACAGATGCCTTACGTGATGAAGTACGTCTTCAAAACGCAACAACTTCAGGCCAAGTTAAAGAAGTCATTATTGAAAAGATGGTCGATATTTACGAAAAAGGGGAAGACAACTTATCTGCATTGAAGAAAGCAGTAGGTCGTCCAACTGTGTTAATGTTTGTCGGCGTGAATGGGGTTGGTAAAACAACAACTATCGGTAAAATCGCTTGGAGATTAAAACAAGAAGGCAATAAAGTGTTGCTAGCTGCAGGAGATACATTCCGAGCAGGAGCTATTCAACAGTTAGAAGTCTGGGGAGAACGTGTCGGAGTTCCTGTCGTTGCTGGTAAAGAAGGTGGCGATCCTTCTTCAGTGGTCTTTGATGCCATTAAGAAAGCAAAAGAAGAAAACTTTGATTATTTATTAATCGATACAGCAGGTCGTCTTCAAAATAAAGTGAATTTAATGAAAGAGTTAGAAAAGATGAATCGTATCATCTCCCGTGAAATTGAAACGGGAGCAGATGAGACTTTATTAGTTTTAGATGCGACAACTGGACAAAACGCTCTTGTGCAAGCAAAACAATTCGGAGAGACAATCAACATTACAGGACTAATCTTAACGAAATTAGACGGAACTGCAAAAGGTGGAGTGATCCTTTCTATTCGTCATGAATTAAATATTCCTGTTAAATTCATTGGTTTAGGTGAACAGATGGATGACTTGCAACCATTTGAACCAGAACAATTTATTTACGGATTAGTAAAAGATATGCTATAATACGTTTATATTAAATTGAAATGAGGCGAAATAATGGAAAATAATCATTATGGTGTTCAATCTAGTATTGAAGGAAGAAATCAGTTTTTCATGAAAGTCTACGGATGGATGTTTGGAGGAATTGCAATTTCTGCTGTTGTTGCTTATTTATTTAGCACGACTCCGGCATTATTCAGGCTATTTTATAATTTCATGGCAGCAACACATGGATATGGTATGTGGGGAATTTTCTTATTACAATTAGTTCTTGTATTTTTAATGCGACCTAATTACGAGAACCTAGGAAATCCTATTCGCTATATGGTCATGTATTGCTTGTATGCAGCACTAACAGGGTTAACATTCTTTACATTAACTTTTGTATATGATTTAGGAAGTATTGTTCAAGCATTTGCTTCTACATGTGCTTTGTTCGTAGGGCTATCTGTTGTAGGATTTACAACAAAAAAAGACCTAACTGGATGGGGTCAACAAGCATTGGGCGCTTTAATAGGTCTAATTCTTGCAAGTGTTCTTAACTTATTCTTCTTCCGTAGTTCTATGGTAGAGTGGATTATGTCAGGTATTTCTTTAATTATCTTTATCATATTAACAATTTATGATACACAAAAACTAAAAAGAATGTATGATTACTTCGAAGGACAATCAGCACTTGAAGGAATTGCCATTCTAGGTGCTTTAGAATTATATCTTGACTTTATCAATATCTTCTTAGATATTCTTCGTTTATTCGGAAGTGGAAAAGATTAATTCGTTGAAATAGGTCTGGGTTCATCCCAGGCTTATTTTTTTGTAAAAATATTTTTATTAGGAAAGAAATAATTACATGCATTATAGTAGAAAATCATGTATACTACCTACGTACGCATTAACGATATAGGAGGAAATTTATGTTTGAGTTAAATGCATTCGATTATGAGGATATTCAATTAGTCCCAAATAAATGTATTGTAAATAGTCGTTCGGAGTGTGATACTACAGTAAAATTAGGGAAGTTCACTTTTAAACTTCCAGTAGTTCCTGCTAATATGCAAACAGTTATTGATGAATCTGTGGCAGAGTTTTTAGCGAAGAATGGTTATTTTTATATTATGCATCGTTTTGATGAGCAAAGTCGCTTGCCATTTGTAAAACGAATGAAAGAGAATGGTTTAATATCATCTATTAGTGTGGGTGTAAAACCGCAAGAGTATGATTTCATTCTAGAATTAAAAGAAAAAAACTTAGTTCCTGACTATATCACAATAGATATCGCGCATGGTCATTCAAATTCTGTGATTGATATGATTGGCCATATTAAAAAACATTTACCAGAAACTTTTGTAATTGCTGGAAATGTAGGAACACCAGAAGCCGTTCGTGAACTTGAGAATGCTGGGGCAGATGCAACAAAAGTTGGGATTGGACCTGGAAAAGTATGTATTACAAAAATTAAAACAGGATTTGGTACTGGCGGATGGCAGTTAGCGGCTCTACGTTGGTGCTCTAAAGCTGCTCGTAAACCTCTCATTGCAGATGGTGGAATCCGTACTCATGGTGACATCGCTAAATCTATTCGTTTTGGTGCCACAATGGTTATGATTGGTTCACTTTTTGCAGGACATGAAGAGTCACCCGGTAAAACTGTGGAAGTGGATGGACAATTATACAAAGAGTATTTTGGAAGTGCTTCTGAGTACCAAAAAGGGGAACGTAAAAATGTGGAAGGTAAGAAAATTGTCGTTCCATATAAGGGATTGCTTCAAGATACTTTAATTGAAATGCAACAAGATTTGCAATCATCAATTTCTTATGCAGGCGGAAAAGATATCGAAGCCATTCGTAAAGTTGATTATGTGATTGTAAAAAACTCTATTTTTAATGGGGATTCTATTTAAACAGATTGTTAAGCAGAAAGAGAAATCTTTCTGCTTTTTTAATTTGATATTTATTCTTCGAAAATTGTTTGTTATACTAATCTAAAGAACTCCATAAAAGGAGGAAAAAACTATGTGGCTATTTAATCGAAAAAGTCGAAGGAAAGATGAATTCGAATTGGAAGAGACGCTTGATAGTGAAACTGTCGAAGTAGACAGTGATTCCGATGAAGATTGTTATCTCCAAATTTCGGAAATTATCACAGACCATAATCAGACCGTAAAAGGATTATTAGAAAATTATTTTGAGGATCCTAGACTTTTATTGGAAGAGTTCCAAGAAGATTGCGATGAATGGAATGAGGATTCTGAACTTCTTCATGAGGAATTGTTGGATGATTATTGGTTGATTCTTCTATTGACTTTAGAAAAAGAATCATATGCTAAAAGGATATACTGGAGAGATAATGTAGAAACTGTCATGAAAAATCTCAAACAGTTAAAACAGCTAAAAGAGATTTCTCTTGATGAACGTTTAAGCCATTGTAACTATCAATCTTTACCGGAATTTCTAGAGTGCATTTCAATGGAACTTCAGAAGCTTGAGATAATTATTGGAACTTTCGAATTGGATGATGAGAATGTTTTACTTTTTTCAATGATGGAAAAAAGGATGGGAAAATTCAATAAATTAGTGAATACAATAGAGAAAAGTTGGAAGCAAATTTCGTAACGATTACAAAATGGTTACGTTTTTGCTTCTTTCTATTTGAAAACTTAAGAAAATCTTAGTAAAATAAAATAGATTGTAAGGAGGATAGTGATGAATAAACGAAATTTAAAGTTTCTACTTGGAGTACTGAGTTGTTCTTTTGTATTAACTAGTTTAGCACCCATTTCAGCGGACGAAACGACAGAAGAATCTGTTTCGCAAACAACTGTTGTGGAAGAAACAGAAGAAGCACCAACAACGGTCGCTCCGGAGAAGAAAGAAGAAACGACTCAGCAAAAATCAACAGAACTTTCTATTGAAGATGAGATTTTCGAGATCACTCAAAGATATGGTTATGATGTTAGTGAGTATTATCGACCAGAAAGTGCCATTTTAGTCGATGCTGAAACTGGACAAATTTTATATGGTGACCATATTGATAAGCCTTGGGATCCTGCTAGTACTACTAAACTAATGACAGCTTATTTAGTATATGAAGCTATTAAGGCTGGAAAAATTACATTAGATACGAAAATTACAGCGACTGAATTAGACAGAGCTATTTCTACGATTGATGATATTAGTAATAATCAAATTAGAGCAGGCATTGAATATCCAGTTAGAGATTTATTATATTTAATGATGTATCCTTCTTCAAATGTAGCTACTGTGATGCTTTCGCACGCTATCAGTCAATCAAATGAAGAATATATTAAAATGATGAACGATAAAGCAAAAGAACTTGGTATGACGAATTCTAAGTTCTATAATCCAAGTGGGGCAGTAGTGTCGGCTTTTCGTGGATTATATACAGTGGAAGGTGTTCCAGATGAGTATAATCAAACAACTGCTAGAGATTTAGCAACTTTATCTTATTATTTCTTAAAAAATTTCCCAGAATTTCTTGAAATCACTAGAGAGCCAGCAGTGACAACAATGGAAGGAACGGTGGTAGAAGAAACATTCTACACACTAAACCAACTAGCAAGCGGAATGAATCAAGGTTATTTCCATGTTGATGGTTTTAAAACTGGATCTTCTCCTAATGCAGCTTTGAACCATGTTATTACAGCAAAAGAAAAAGGTAGACGAGTAATCGAAGTGCTAATGGGGGTAGGTAGTTGGAGTGATTATAATACTAGCGTATACTACAGAGCTCAATTTGGGAATGCTATTTTAGAAAAGGCATTTACGGAATATCATGAAGAAACAGTTTTAAAAGCTGGAGTTCATGAAATTGATGGTCAAAAAATTAAAGTAGATAAAGATATTAAAGCTATTACCAAAGGCGATTCAAAACCAACTTATAAATTAGTTGGCGATGAAATTATCGTTGAAAATACTTTTCCAACTTTAACAAAAGCGATTAAAAGTAATGTACATAAAGTTACTAAGGTAGTAGAAGAAACAACAACTGAAGAACCTTCAACTACGTCTGAAGCTAAGAATGAAGGTGTATTGTCCTTTAATGATGAGGATACAAGCACTTTTGTTGGATGGTTACGAAGCTTAAGTAAAAACCCATTATTACTTGCTGGCATTCTATTAGCTTTAAGTGTATTTATTAGTGGGATTGTGATTGCAACTGTTCAAGTATTCAAAAAAGATTATTAAAACAAGAAACCCCTGAGAATTTCTTCTCAGGGGTATTTGTTTATTTAAAGAATGCCCAGAACCAATCGATGATGAACCTTAATCCGATGGTATAAGCAGCTAATGTGAACGGCTTAAAGACTAGAATAATAATAATGAACTTTTTATAAGTCATCTTTGTTAAACCAGCTAACATACATAAAAAGTCATCTGGAGAAACTGGGAAGAACATCATAAAAGCAAAAAAGTAATCAAACCATTTCCCTTTATCCAGCCAATTGATATAACGATTATACGTATTTTCACTGACCATTGATTTTACGAATTGTTGACCGTATTGACGTGCAAGGTAGAATGCGATAATTGAACCGATAATAATACCGATGTAATTGTAGACATTCCCGATAATATTTCCGTAAATATAAACTCCAGCAATACTTGTTAGAGCGCCTGGTATAATTGGAACAACCGTTTGTAAGATTTGGAGAAAGATAAAAATTGGAGGTCCCCAAATTCCCGCCTGTAACATATACGCAGATAAAGTCTCTTCAGAAGTGAATAAGCCCTTTTGCCAAGCCCAAACAATAAATACGACTGTTGCGATTGCTCCTAAAATGGAAGCAATATTCATTACTTTCTGAGCGGTAGGTGAGAGTGGTTTTCCTTGTTTAATTTCGTTGGTTGTCATTGTTGCTCCTTTATGATTTTAAATTTCTTTCTGTTGCAACTTTATCATAAAATTGTTGCCATTGAAGAAGAATACTCTCTTTTGAGTAATATTGTTCACCACGTTTTGAGCCTTCACAAGCCATAGCGTAGTACTCAGGATCTTCTTTAAGTTTAGTTAACTGTTCTTTAAACGTTTGTTGACTTGTTCCTTTTAAATAGTAGTCAAATAATATTGGCTTGTACTCAGGTAAGTCGCGTAATAGTAGAGGAATATTAGCATTCATGGATTCTAAAATAGTCATAGGGAATAATTCTTCAAAAGAAAGTTGTAACATGACATCAGCCATATTAAAGAATTCATTCATTTGGTTTCTTTCAACCAATCCTAAAAAATGAACATTATCAGGAAGATCATCCATATGTTCCATAATTTCTTTGCGTCCTTCAGAAATTCCTTTAAAAGCAAAGTCTCCAGCCCAAACAAACTGAATTTCAGGCATTTTTTCAGCTAAATCGATAAATTCTAGAACACCTTTTCTCATTTGCAATTGTCCCGCAGATACGACTGTGAACTGATCAGGATTTAATCCAAATTTCTTTCTTAATTCCCCTTTAGATTGATCAGTGATTTTATAAAAGGTATCACGAGATACAAAATTTGGAATATAAGTAACTTTCGAACGATCGACTCCATATTGTTCTAAGTCATCAATAAAACGGGGATTAACAGTTACTAAATAATCCGCTTGTTTGTAAAAAGATAAGACATATTTATAGAACAATTCTTTTATTGGTTTTGGAAGAGAAATACTCTTTTCGAGTGTTTCAGGTAAGAAATGTACTGATGCTATCGTTGGTTGCTTCTTATTGTTTAAGAATGACTTAAACAGAAAGTCTGGATTAATTGTATGAATATGATTAATATCAGCAATTTTTAATTGGTTTACAACTACTTTGTATCCTTTAAGACCTTCAGTCACTAAATTAATTTGTTCCTCTGTTGCAGACATCACTCCTTGTCCTTTGACACTGTCTGCACGAGTTAGCATATTTATTGTAAGCATATTGACTCCTTAATAGTATATTTCCAACCCATTTTACCATGAATTAAAGCATTTGGAAAACAGCATCAACAAAATTTAGAAAAATTAATGTTTTTGCCTTATTGTTTGAATTTTTGTATACTAAAAAAGAAGAAAGAATCGAGGGTGTTTATGAAAAAAAGTAAAAGATCTAATAAAAAATCTAAAGAAGAAGAAATGACACTAGTAGATTGTTACTATATTCCTTCTGTTATAGCGGAACAATTTCAGCTTTTAAGAGAGCATTGTGCACTAGAAGTTGAAAAGGAACTAGCATTATTGTTTTCGAAAGTAGTTCGCGAGTATCGAGAAGAGGTGGGACAAGTAGTTGTTTCTTATGATGATAATGGAAATAAGACTTGCGAAATCCCTCTAAGTCCTATTGAAGTTTCAAAATTGGAAAAAGAGATTTCAGCGGAAAGATTAAATAAATATATCTTATCAAAGATTGATTGATAATAGAAAAGTAAGCTGGGCATTGTCCAGTTTATTTTGTTAGAAGTCTAAGAGTTAATTATTTTTAGCAAACATCATTTGATAAAGCGTGAGGTGAAGAGAAATGGAAAAGAGTATTCAAAATTTTACTTTTCAAAATCCAACAAAAATTTTATTTGGAAAAAAACGTATAGAGGAAATTGATAATGAAATACCTAAAGATGCAAAAGTCCTCATCTTATATGGTGGAGGATCAGTCAAAAAAAATGGAGCCTTTGAGAGAGCGGTTTTGGCTCTTGGAGGACGCGATTGGGATGAGTTTTCAGGAATAGAGGCAAATCCTACATTCGAAACATTAATGAAGGCTGTCCATAAAGTAAGAGAAGGAGGTTTTACCTACTTACTTGCAATCGGAGGTGGTTCTGTAATTGATGGAACTAAATTTGTCTCTGCAGCCAGCCTGTTTGAAGGAGACCCTATAGATTTATTTGGTTGGGGAATTGGAAAAGGACTACCCGTTCAAGAGGTTGTACCATTTGGAACGATTTTAACCTTACCAGCAACTGGTTCTGAAATGAATTCTGGAGCAGTGATTAGTTTTGTTGAAAAAAATGCAAAAGTAAGTTTTAGAGGGCCAAAGACGTTTCCAGTATTTTCAGTATTAGAGCCCGAACTAACCTATACATTACCTGAACGTCAATTAGTAAATGGACTCTTAGACTCATTCATCCATGTAATGGAGAATTATTTAACCTATCCAGTAGGAGGAATTCTTCAGGATCGTTATGCAGAAAGTATCCTTCAAACGTTGATTGAGATTGCTCCTCGTATTATTGATATTCATCATATTGATTATAACGATAGAGCTACTTTTATGTGGTGTGCCACTAATGCGTTAAATGGGACAATTAATTTAGGCGTTCCGACGGATTGGTCTTCTCACGCATTAGGTCATGAAATCACTTTAAATCATGGAATAGACCATGGGAGAACATTATCAATTGTATTGCCAGCGATGATGAAAGTTAGAAAAAACCAAAAATGGGAAAAGTTAGTTCAATATGGAAAACGCGTCTGGGGATTAGATGGAGAAGAGAATGAGGTTGTGGAACAAGCTATTATAAATACAGAAAAATTTTTCTCATCTCTAGGTGCTCCTACTCGATTTAGTGATGTAGGTTTAGGCGAAGAAGTGATCCCAGCATTAGTAGAAGGACTAAAACGTCATAAGAAGGTTGCTTTATCCGAACATGGAGATGTGACTCCAGAAGTTGCTTATGAGGTATATAAAACTGCATTATAAATAGTATGTACTTTTTATTAGTCTTGAATGAAAGGAAGATTAAATGGCTAGTGAATTGATTGAAAGCAAACTTAAGAATCTTCCAGATTTACCGGGTTGCTATATTATGAGAAATAGTAACGATGAGATTATCTATATTGGGAAGGCCAAGAATTTAAAAAATCGTGTTCGTTCTTATTTCAGAGGTGCGCATGATACTAAAACTGAAAAACTAGTTAGTGAAATCCACCATTTTGAGTATATTGTGACAAAGACAAATAAAGAATCTCTTTTACTCGAAATTAACCTGATAAAAAAATATCAACCGTACTACAATATTAAGTTGAAACAAGGGACGATGTATCCTTATTTAAAAATCACTTCAGAGAGGGATCCGCAATTAGTGATTTCTCACAAAGTTGAAAAAGATGGAGGAATTTATTTTGGACCTTACCCTAATGTAACTGCGGCTACATCTACCCAGCAACTCATTCAAAAAATTTATCCATTAAGAAAATGTGGGAAGAATGAAACCAGAGCTTGTTTTTATTATCATTTAGGACAGTGCATCGGTTGTTGCGACCATGAAATTTCTGAGGAAGAGTACAAAACACAAATAAAAAAAATTCAACGCTTTTTAAATGGAGATGTAAAAACCATTAAAGATGATTTGAATCAGAGAATGTTAGAGGCCTCTGAACGATTGGAATTCGAAAAAGCTATGGACTATCGAAATCAAATTCAATACATTGAAGCAACGGTTGAGAAGCAAAACATAATGAGTTCTGATTTCACGAATCGAGATGTATTTGCGTACTTTGTTGATCGAGGATGGATTTCCATTCAAGTATTTTTATTAAGACAATCAACGATTATTAAAAGGGAAGCAGCGATGTTTCCTATTTATGATCAAATTGAAGATGAAGTTCTATCCTTTATTATCCAGTTTTATGAAGATCAAAACCATATTTTACCTAAAGAAATTTTAGTTCCGGATGCTTTAGATATTGATTTACTATCCGAGACACTGGGTGTAAAAGCCGTATCCCCAAAAAGAGGATCTAAAAAAAGAATGCTAGACTTAGCGACTCAAAATAGTGAGATTTCTTTATTAGAGAAGTTTAGAAGAGAAGAGCAGAGTCAGTTAAAAACATTAGGTGCTTTAGATGAGTTATCACAAGCTCTTGGACTTGAAAAGTTGTCAGTGATTGAGTCTTTTGACCATTCAAATATTCAAGGTACGAATCCTGTTTCTGCTATGGTTGTTTTTCGAGATGGAAAACCCGATCGGAAACATTATCGAAAATTTAAGGTGAAGACGGTCCTTGGAAGCCATGAGTTCGCGACGACGCAAGAAGTGATTAGAAGACGTTATTCCAGATTGCTAAGAGAAAAAGCGGACCTTCCTGATTTAATTTTAATGGATGGTGGAAAAATTCAAATGAAAGCAGCTATGGAAGTTCTAGAAGATGAACTAGGCTTATCTATTCCGGTTTGTGGGATGGTAAAAAATGATAAACATAAAACGGCCTCTTTAATTTATGGAGAAAAATTTACTCCTATTGAATTAGATCGAAAAGGACAAGCCTTTCAATTGATTCAAAGAGTCCAAGAAGAGGTTCACCGATTCGCTATAACTTTTCATAGACAAGTTAGAAGCAAGAATACTTTCTCTTCAAAATTGGAGTTAATAGATGGAGTAGGACCGAAAACTAGAAAGAAACTTTTAAGTCATTTTAAGACTACTACCGCAATAAAAAATGCTAGTGTTGAGGAGTTACGGAAGATTGGAATCTCTGAAAAAGTTGCAAGCAATATAATAACAACGTTTCAGAATGAATAAATTATTAAGAGAAAAAACATAAAATGAAACAGGTAAATTATCTGTTTCATTTTTTAGTTTACTTTTCAAGACTTAATCTTTGTTTTTTTGGGATGGATGTGCTATCTTTTTGATTGTTGAAAAATAAATAAAAGGTGGTTAAACCAATGAAAAAATGGATGAAAGCTGGTTTCGTTGCTGTGGCTACATTATTAGCAGCATGCGGAGCAAACACAACAAAAACACAAGAAACAACTGTATCAGTTTCAGATGCACAAGCAAACTGGGATAAAATTGTTGAATCTGGTGTCATTAAAGTATCAACAGCAGGTACTCTATATCCACAATCATTCCATAATGATAATAATGAACTAACTGGTTACGATGTGGAAATCATGAAGGAAGTTGCGAAGCGTTTAAACCTTAAAGTTGAATTTACGGAAATGGGTGTTGACGGAATGTTAACAGCTTTAGATAGTGGAATGACGGATATCGCTAACTATTCAATTGAAGAAGGTGCGAAAAACTTCGATGACTATTTACACACTACACCTCATAAATACTCATTTACATCAATGGTTGTTCGTGGAAGCGATAATTCAGGAATCCATTCTTGGGCTGATGTAAAAGGTAAAAAAGCAGCAGGTGCAGCAAGTACAAACTACATGAAGATTGCTAAAAAACTTGGGGCTGAATTAGTTGTTTATGACAACGTAACAAATGATGTATATATGTCTGATTTAGTAAACGGACGTACAGATGTAATTATTAACGATTACTACTTACAATCAATCGCGGTCGCTTTTGCTAAAGATAAATACGACATTAAGATTAACGAAGGTGTTTACGCTAACCCTTATAGTTCAAGCTTCTCAATTTCATTAAATAACACTGTATTACGTGATAAGTTCAATGAAGCGATGGATGCAATGAAGAAAGATGGAACATTGAAAAAAATCTCTGAAAAATTCTTCGCTGGTCAAGACGTAACAGAACCTAAAGAATTCAAAACAGAAAAAATCGATATTTCAGATGTAGACTAATATGTTAAATAAAATCTTCGATATCAGTATTGCGATTAACAATTTTTGGTTTATTCTTAGTGGATTAGGATATACATTAGGAGTCGCATTAACAAGCTTCGTATTCGGAACGATTTTAGGATTTATTCTCGTATTAATGAGACGGTCAAGGTTCCGTTTTCTACGATGGATTGCAACGTTTCATGTATCCTTTATGCGTGGAACACCAACGCTAGTGTTTTTATTTTTACTATATTTTGGTTTACCATTCTTAAAAATAACGTTACCCGCTTTAGTCTGTGCGCTCCTTTGCTTTAGTATTGCAAGTAGCGCGTATATTTCTGAAGTATTGCGTTCGGCAATGGATGCAGTGGATAATGGCCAATGGGAAGCAGCGATGTCTCTTGGGATGAGTTATCGACAAACGTTGCAAAAGGTCATCGTACCTCAAGCGTTTCGAATTGCAATCCCACCATTAAGTAATGTGTTACTGGATATGATTAAAGGATCATCACTTGTTGCGATGATTTCACTACCTGATATTTTCCAAAATGCGAAAATTGTAGGTGGTCGCGAACAAAACTATATGACGGTTTATATTTTAGTAGCAATTATTTACTGGATTATCTGTTTACTTTTTGAACAAGGGCAACGATATTTAGAAAAGAAAATGGCACTTTAATAGAAAATAGTACAGAGAACTGTGTAACAGCAGTTCTCTTTTTTATAGAAACGTTGAAACTATTTGAAGTATAAGAGTTTCTTCGTTAAAATGAATAGGACTCAAAAGAACAATGGTTATCGGAAAGGACACTTATGAATACGAAAACTATTTGGGAGCAACACGGCTTCCACACATTAACACCGATACAAGAAAAGACACAAGAACTGATTAAAGAGGGGACAGATATCGTAGCCATCTCACCAACAGGGACTGGGAAAACATTAGCGTATGTCGTTCCTATTTTGGAAAGAGTAAAAGCAGATAGGACATTGCAAGCTCTTATTGTGGCGCCTTCACAAGAATTAGCCCAACAAATTGGAACAGTGATTAGAGAATGGAAATCTCCAGAAATCCGTGTGCAAGTTTTAGCAGGCGGTGCAAACGTTAAACGCCAAGTAGAGAAGTTAAAAGAAAAACCAGAAATTGTTGTCGGAACACCTGGACGCTTACTCGAACTGTCTAAACTTCGTAAATTAAAGCTTCATCAAGTAGAACTACTCGTATTAGACGAGGCAGATTATTTACTAGACCCGGAGCAATTGAATAATACGAGAGAACTTGTAAAAAAACTTCCTTCTGAAAGACAAGTACTTTGTTTTTCAGCGACAAAGAATAAAAATTTAGAAAAAGTGAATAAATGGATTAATATGCAACCGACTTTTGTTGAAGTTTCAGAAGGAAACGCTGCGCATGCGAATGTAATTCATGGATATATTGAATGTCCAACTAGAAAACGTGATGAGGTACTAAGAAAGCTCGCTTTCTCAGAAAATGCAAACCAAGCATTAGTTTTCGTTAATTCGATTGCAAACGCCGCATTACTCGGAGAAAAGTTATCGTTTCATCAAGTCCCAGTTGCACTTTTATCAAGTGATGCTCATCAAACGGAACGTAAGAAAGCTATTGATTTATTTAAAAAAGGGCAGATTCCGTTCTTACTTAGTACCGATGTAGCACAGCGGGGTTTAGATATTGAAGATTTACCACTTGTTATTCATTATGATATTGCAGACTCAACAGATCAATATACACATCGTTCTGGTCGCACGGGACGAATGGGGAAAGATGGTTTAGTTCTGAGTCTAGTGAACGACCGTGAACTAAGAGACTTGAAGAAAGTTGCTGGAAAACATAAACTAGTTCCATTCGAATTATATGCAGGACAATTAAAACCAGTTGAGCAATTGAAGAAGAAAGAAGTAAGTTCTAAGAAACCAATTCAGAAACGAAAGAAGGGGAATAAGAATGGAAATCATCGAGGATTTAAAAAGTCAAATTAGTTTCTTCGGATTTGAAATGACAGATACCGATAGCTTAATAGCTTTAGATAAAGGAGAACAGAACTTTGTACTCTTTTGGGCTAAAGATGGTTTCGTTCTGTTTGAAACTTCTAAAGAAGGTGTTTGGAGAGCAAATAGACCCATCGTTATTCCTTCCAATCGTATTCAAAAAGTTTCTTTTGAGAAGAGGCTCTTAGGAAATCCGAAACTAATATTGCAATATTTAGATAAAGAGGAGACTTTCGTTGTACCGATGAAATGCAGATTTCATCAAAATCAAAAAACAGAAGTAAAGAAATTCATTAATACAATAGAAGGATTAAAAGGGTAGTTGTATGGAAAGTATAAGTTCACCTAAGAACGAAAAAATTAAGGAGCTTGTTAAACTTCAGACTGCAAAAGGTCGTAAGAAAGCAGGGATGTATCTACTTGAAGGGGAACACCTTGTTGAAGAAGCGATTAAAGAAAGAGCTCAGATTAAGTTGATAGTGGTTACCAGTAATCGTCTTGAAGACTATAAAAATCTGTTAGCCCAAACAGATGTACAGGTGCTAGTTGTATCACAAGACGTCTTCCATAAGTTATCGATGACGGAGACGACTCAAGGGATTTTAGCAGTTGTTGAAATTGTTAAGCAGGAGATATTACCTAATAAAGGTCGTTTCATTGTGCTAGACGCAGTTCAAGATCCTGGTAATTTAGGAACGATTGTAAGAACGGCTGATGCTGCTGGTTTTGATGCGGTTGTTATAGGGACGGGGACGGTTGATTTATATAACGACAAAGTTCTTCGTTCTATGCAAGGAAGTCATTTTCATATTCCCGTTTTCCAAGCGAACTTACAAGAATACTTGCCAATACTCAAAGAGAAGGGTGTACAAGTGGCTGTGACCGCACTGCATCGAGATTCAAAGGATTATTCAGTCTTACAAGGAGCAACAGATGTAGCTATTGTCGTTGGTAATGAAGGCCAGGGAGTCTCTGAGGACGTGATTGATTTAGCGGATGTAGTAGTGACAATTCCGATGTTTGGAAAAGCTGAATCACTGAACGTAGCGATTGCTTCAGCTTTATTAATGTATAAAACGAAAGAAACGAAGGAGTAATAAATGGATAATAGACCAAATCCAATGGGAAGAAAACGTCCCATTCTTGAAACTGTTAAAACTATGACAATTATTTTCTTTGCTTTAAGTGCCATTGCAGCTTTATATGATTTTGCCTTAGCTGCGAGAGTGCTAATCATGGCGATAGTAATGTTGGTCATCTATACCATCATGTTATTTTCAAAAAAGCATAAATTAGATGATAGAGAAAAAGAAACCGAAGAGTCGTAATGAAGCTGTAAAATCGATTGACAGAATATTCGTCTTTAGGTATAATAATTTAGTACTGTTTCAGTAGCTCAGCAGGATAGAGCATTCGCCTTCTAAGCGAACGGTCGGGGGTTCGAATCCCTCCTGAAACGCTAAATTGAAAGAGCATTATCAAATTAAATTTGATAATGCTCTTTTTTGTTTTTAAATTAGTGAAATGAAGATAAAAAGAGGTTAGATTGTGAACAATTAAGGTTATATTGTGAAATATTTCATTCTGTTTCAAAATTTTAGTACAGCATATTAAACTGTTATAATACATCTTTCACAACTTATACTGCCTTAAAATAGCGATTATAACAATACTTAACAAAATCTTTGTATTTTTTTACACTTATGTATTGCACTTAAAATTAATTGTGTTATAATATTTGTGTAGATAGCTGTTATAAGTTTCACAACCAATTATCTAAGGAGGAAAAATTTATGGAACAATGGAACGGTTTCAAAGGTAAAGTATGGAAAGAAGAAGTTAATGTCCGTGACTTTATCCAAGAAAACTACACACTTTATGAAGGAGACGACAGTTTCTTAGCTGGTCCTACAGAAGCTACTAAAGCTTTATGGGCACAAGTAATGGACTTGAACAAACAAGAACGTGAAGCTGGTGGTGTCTTAGATATGGACACTAAAGTTGTATCAACAATCACTTCACATGGTCCTGGTTACTTAAACAAAGATTTAGAAACAGTTGTTGGTTTCCAAACTGAAAAACCATTCAAACGTAGCTTACAACCATTTGGTGGTATTCGTATGAGTGAGCAATCAGCTGAAGCTTACGGATTCAAGATTGATGAAGAAATTTCTCGTATCTTCCGTGACTGGCGTAAAACTCACAACCAAGGTGTATTCGATGCTTACACTCCAGAAATGCGTGCAGCTCGTAAATCAGGTGTTATCACAGGTTTACCAGATGCTTATGGACGTGGACGTATCATCGGTGACTACCGTCGTGTAGCTTTATACGGGGTTGATCGTTTAATCGCTGAAAAACAAAAAGACTTCGCTAATATTGGCGATGGCACTATGTCAGACGATGTTATTCGTTTACGTGAAGAAGTTTCAGAACAATACCGTGCATTATTAGAATTAAAAGAATTAGGTAACATCTACGGATTCGATATTTCTAAACCAGCTTCAAACGCTCGCGAAGCTTTCCAATGGTTATACTTAGGATACTTAGCAGCTATTAAAGAACAAAATGGTGCGGCTATGTCTCTTGGACGTACTTCAACATTCTTAGATATCTATGTACAACGTGACTTAGAAAACGGAACATTAACTGAAGAACAAGCACAAGAACTTGTTGACCACTTCGTTATGAAATTACGTTTAGTTAAATTCGCTCGTACACCTGAATACAACGCTTTATTCTCAGGAGACCCAACTTGGGTAACTGAATCAATCGCCGGTGTTGGTGATGGACGTCCATTAGTAACTAAGAACAGTTTCCGTTTCTTACACACATTAGTAAACTTAGGACCAGCTCCAGAACCAAACTTAACAGTTCTTTGGTCAACTCGTTTACCAGAAAACTTCAAATTGTTTGCAGCTAAAACTTCTATTCAAACTTCTGCAATCCAATATGAAAACGATGATGTAATGCGTCCTGAGTGGGGCGACGACTATGGAATTGCTTGCTGTGTATCTGCGATGCGTATTGGTAAACAAATGCAATTCTTCGGAGCTCGTGCTAACTTAGCGAAAACATTATTATATGCGATCAACGGTGGTATCGATGAAAAATCTAAAGCGCAAGTTGGTCCTAAATATCAACCAATTACTTCAGAATACTTAGATTACGAAGAAGTAATGGCTAAATACAACGATATGATGGAATGGATTTGTGGTTTATACTTAAACACATTAAACATCATCCACTATATGCATGATAAATACAGTTACGAAAGACTTGAAATGGCATTACATGACACTGAAATTCTACGTACAATGGCAACTGGTATCGCTGGATTCTCAGTAGCAGTTGACTCATTATCAGCTATTAAATATGCGAAAGTTAAGACAATTCGTGATGAAGATGGCGTTGTTGTAGACTATGAAGTAGAAGGCGACTTCCCTAAATATGGTAACAACGATGACCGCGCTGACGAAATCGCAATTTGGTTATTGAAAGAATTCATGACTAAAGTTAAAAAACATAAAACTTACCGTAATGCTAAACACACAACTTCTATCCTTACAATTACTTCTAACGTAGTTTATGGTAAGAAGACAGGTAACACTCCTGATGGACGTCGTGCTGGCGAACCATTTGCACCAGGTGCTAACCCAATGCATGGTCGTGACACACACGGAGCATTAGCTTCATTATCATCAGTTGCTAAAGTACCTTACAAATATGCATTAGATGGTATCTCAAATACATTCTCAATCATTCCTAAAGCTTTAGGACGTGAATTAGATGTACAAGAAGAAAACTTAGTTTCTATGTTAGATGGTTACGCTTCAAAAGGTGGTCACCACTTAAACATCAACGTATTCAACCGTGATACATTATTAGATGCTATGGAACACCCAGAAGAATACCCACAATTAACAATTCGTGTATCTGGTTACGCAGTTAACTTCATTAAATTAACTCGTGAACAACAATTAGACGTAATCAACCGTACAATGCACGAAAGCATGTAATCTTAAGGTGTGAGGTCGACTGTTCTGAAATAGACCACTGGAGGAAAATTCAAGAGGATGCAAAGCATCCGACGGAATTTTTCGAAGTGGAGGTATTTCAAGGAGACCGAACCGAATTACACAAAATGTGAGGTCGACTCGCAAAATTGCCGAAATTAAGAAAACGGATGGGCAAAATCGTCCATCCGTTTTTTAATCGAAATGCCCTAAAGGACACGAATTGTGATATACTAGAGGAGAAAAGATAGGAGGAATAATGATGAGTGAACCAGTAACTGGATATATTCATTCTACAGAGAGTTTTGGTTCTGTAGATGGACCAGGTATCCGTTTTGTAACCTTCATGCAAGGTTGTCGTATGCGTTGTGAGTTTTGTCATAACCCAGATACTTGGAATATTGGAGGCGGTCATCCGATTACTTCTCAAGAATTACTCGATCAAGCATTGCAATATCGTGCATTCTGGGGACGTAAAGGTGGCGTAACTGTTAGCGGAGGAGAGCCTTTATTGCAAATTGATTTCTTAATTGATTTCTTTAAACGTTGTAAGAAAGCTGGAGTACACACAACATTAGATAGTTGTGGAATGCCATTCACGTATGACGAACCATTCTTTTCAAAATTCGAAGAGTTATTAGAGTATACAGATCTTATTTTATTAGATATTAAGCATATTGATGATGAACAACATAAGAAATTAACAGGATGGACGAATAAAAATATTCTTCAATTAGCAGAGTATTTATCAGACAAAGGGCAACCCGTATGGATTCGCCATGTGTTAGTTCCAGAACGTTCAGACTATGATGAATATCTCATCCGATTAAGTGAATTTGTAAGTAAATTGAAAAATGTATTGAAGTTTGAGATTTTACCGTATCATAAATTGGGTGTATATAAATGGAAAAATTTAGGAATTCCATATAAATTGGATCATATTGAACCACCAACTCAAGAACGTGTGGATAACGCTCGACGAATTTTAAGAACTGATGATTATAAAGGATTTTTAAATGCCTAACGAAATAACTGTTATAGTATAAAAGCTATAACAGTTTTTTTGTGTTCAATTTTTATGTATAAGTGCATTTTTTGTTGGTTTTAATTGGTAATTATGTTAAAATTGTCAATGTAAATTTAAATAGAGAGAGGCCATAAAATGAGTAAATTATTAGTTTTCGGACATCAAAATCCAGATACTGATGCAATTACATCAGCAATTTCATATGCTTTCTTATTACGTCAATTAGGTGAGGATGCAGAAGCAGTTGCCTTAGGGACTCCTAATGAAGAAACACAATATGCATTAAATTATTTCAAGAAAGAAGCTCCTCGAGTTATTGGGGATGTTTCACAAGAGACAAACCGTGTTGCTTTAGTGGATCATAACGAAGTACAACAAAGCGCAACTGGCGTAGAAAAAGTAGAAGTTGAATTTGTAGTGGATCATCACCGTATTGCAAATTTCCAAACAGCAAATCCTTTATTCTATCGTGCAGAACCTGTTGGATGTACGAATACCATTTTGTACAAAATGTATAAGGAATATGGGGTTGAAGTTCCTAAAGATATTGCTGGATTAATGGTATCTGCCATTGTTTCGGATACTTTATTATTCAAATCTCCAACATGTACACAACAAGATATTGAAGCAGCAACAGATTTAGCCAACATTGCTGAGATTGATGTTAATGTCTATGGGCTAGAAATGTTAAAAGCCGGAACAAATCTTGGTGACAAATCTGAAGCGGAGTTAATTGACTTAGATGCTAAATCATTTCCAATGGGTGGGGCAAATTTACGTATTGCTCAAGTAAACGTTGTTGATCCTGAAGAATTATTAGCTCGTAGAGAAGCCTTAGAAGAAAGTATGAGAGCTGCAAATTCAGAAAATGGATATGATACTTTTGTTTTTGTAATTACAAATATCTTAACAAGCGTCTCAACAGTTTTAGTTGTAGGAGATTATAAAGACAAAGTTGCCCAAGCGTTCAACTCAAGCTATACAGATGGATTACTTACATTACCAGGAGTTGTTTCTCGTAAAAAACAAGTAGTACCACCATTAACTGTTGCTTTTGAAGGATAAAATTTTGAGTGGGTGAGGAACAATTTTATTCCTCCCCATTTTTTTGTAAAGGAAATAAACCATGCGTAATTTGATACAATTTATGAAAGATTTTATTGTTCCACAGTCAAAAAAAGAGTGGACGATTTCTTTAATTTCGATTACAGTTCGAAATTTAACCGTAATGAAAAAATTTTATACACAAATATTGGGTCTTTCTGTTTTGCAAGAATTTGATAATGAAGTTTTGATTGGTCATGGTAGAGGGAGTATCCCACTTTTTAAACTAGTCCAAGGAAATGGGGACTCTGATTCATTTTTAACAACCTATTCTATAGGGTTTCGTTTGGCAAAATCTTCTCAAATTGGTGAATTGATGAACCATTTTATTATGGAAGAACAAACGATTATAGGTTCAGGATTCGATGGTTATACAACTAATTTTTATATTATGGATCCAGAGGGAAATCGATTGAAATTTATGGTTGTTGAAGATAATTCTTCTCAAGAAGTGGATCAATATCTAGAAGGAAATGAAATGAAACGTTCGTTGCACGAATTTATTGATGGAATTGATGGAGCTTCTGAAGAATTTCCCGCAAGTGCGAGAATTACTCAACTTCATTATAATGTAATGGACGTAGAAGCAACAACTGAGTTTTTAATAAACAACTTCTCGTTTAAAACAACATATGATTATGTAACGAAACGAAAAAACTTTAAAGTGAACCGTGATGGATATTCAGTAGCTATAAATTCCTGGAATGAAAGGAATAAGAATAGTAAGAGTATTTATGGGCTTTCCATGATTGAATGGCGGGTTCCAAATATGAAGGAACTAGAAAATCTTGTTCTCCATTTAGAAATGAATCAAGTTCCTTTTCATTATTATGATGCCTATTTAAAAGTCCCTACGAAAGATGGGATAGAATATTGTTTCAAAGTAGGTGATCATTCATGAGCTTACTTGAGAAATACTCATATCGTAAATACCGTAAAAATAAACTATTTCGTCACTTTATTTCAGTGATTGCCGTTATTATTTCGGGATTTTTACAAGCATTCACATTAAAAGTATTTATCCAACCTTCAAATTTACTTTCTAGTGGTTTCTTGGGTGTAGCAATTTTAATAAATCAAATATCCGAATTATTTGGTGTAGAGTTATCCATTTCGATTTTATTAATATTACTCAATATTCCTGTGGCCATTTTATGTTATAGAGGGATTAGTGCTCGTTTTACGTTTTATTCGATTCTTCAAGTTTTTGTTGGAAGTTTCTTTATTCGTGTTTTAAATTTTGATCCTTTATTTGTCGATGACACCATGTTGAATGTAATTTTTGGTGGAGTATTAAACGGCTTGTATGTTTCGCTCGCATTGAAGGGGAATGCTTCAACAGGGGGAATGGATTTTATTGCATTATATGTTTCAAATAAGAGCGGTAAAACCATCTGGCAACAAGTATTCTTATTCAATACTTTATTACTTGTAATATTTGGGGCGTTATTTGGATGGAGAAATGCAGGTTATTCGATTATATTCCAATATATTTCTACGAAAGTGATTAGCACATTCCATCAGAGATATCATAGGGTTACATTACAGATTACGACTCGTTATGGGGAAGATGTTATGCAATCTTATTTAAATAATATAAGGCATGGAATATCATGTGTGGACGCTATTGGAGGATTTAGTCGAGAAAAAATGTATCTATTACATACAGTAATTTCATCATATGAAGTTATTGATGCCGTAGCTGTTATTAAAGAAGCGGATCCTCGTGCGATTATCAATCAAATTAGTACAGAAAACTTTTATGGAAGATTCCATAGAGAACCAGAGTAGGGAGGTAATTAAACTGCAAGCTATTTCTAAAAAAGACATTTTAAAATCGTTTATGCTCGTAACTTTAGGCTGTTTTTTATTTTCATACACTATTAACGCTGTAGTGATAGCTAATCATTTTGGTGAAGGTGGCCTTACGGGAGTAACACTTCTTATGTTCTATACGCTAAATATTGATCCTGCATTATCAAGTCTAGTTTTAAATGTTTTTTTATTAATCGTCGGTTATCGTTACTTAGAGAAGAAAACAATGATTTATACAGTTCTTGCTGTATTTGAACTACCGATGTTTCTAAAATACACTCAGGAATGGCCAGTATTTGTACCTGAGAATCTAGTAGTAGCCTCGGTTGCTGCTGGTGTATTTGTTGGTATTGCTTTGGGACTTGTTATTTTAGGGAAAGGCACAACTGCTGGAACAGATATTATTGCAATGATGATGAATAAATATCTTGGATGGCCAGTTTCATCTTCATTATTGGTAATTGATACTATTGTCGTTACTCCTTTAGCTTTTGTAATAGGATTTGAGAAAGCTGTTTTAACGTTAATGATGCTATTTATTGCAAGTAAGGTTATTAATTTTATACTTGAAGGATTTAACCCACGAAAAGCAATAATGATTATTTCAAATCAGTACGAACTAATTGGTCAAACAATTCAAGAGCAATTAGACAGAGGAATCACGGTTCTTGATGGGCATGGATTTTACTCAAAAGATAAAAGACAAGTTCTTTATGTTGTAGTGAATCGTCAACAATTAATGCCAATTCAACGGATTATTCATGAAATAGATCCGAACGCTTTTGTTATTATTACAGATGTAAATCAAGTCATTGGAGAAGGATTTACTTTTTACTTCGATGACAGTGGGAATAAATTTTTGCATTAAAAGGATGGGGAGTATGAAAATTAAGAAAGCTTTGGGAATTTTTATAGGTTTACTTTTTATAAATGGACAAGCGGTTTTTGCAAAC
>ERZ773005.502-NODE-502-length-29472-cov-7.174185_pt1 | contig 29472 bp, 19 predicted proteins | sample MGYA00580666_ERZ773005 | MGnify/ENA primary metagenome ERZ773005 (study PRJEB29015, sample SAMEA2737999) | human oral metagenome | biome: human oral; feature: human-associated habitat; material: dental | place: China | collected 2061 ...
AGATGGAAGAATGTTTCTGATGAGCATTTTTTGATTTATGAAGTAATTGATAATAACATTACTATAAATGGAGATATATACAAATATTACTCTGATGAAGAAAAAATGCACATATTATCTATATTGGATATTAAGAAAATGATACCTGTACCGAATGGTTGTTATGAAAGAATTGAGTTTGATGAGCTTGATGACATCAGATACAAAGACTTATTTGAAAAAGAATATGCTTTTTGCCTTAAGGTAAAAACAAAGGTTTTGAAAAAGGTGGAAAAATTATATCAGAAGCAAAAGGAAACAGGAACTATCAGAAGAGCAAATTGTAATTTTTCAGAGTTAGAAAAAGCCATGTTGGATTGGAAGTAAAATATAAATTACTTATGAATAATCAAGGAAGTGGAATAATATTCTGCTTCTCTTTTTTGCGAGGGAAAGTATTTATAAGTATGATACAAGACAACGGAGAGGTGTTTTTAGAGCGTTGCAGCTAAAAGAGGCATCAGAGTATGCCTAAGATAAAAGCAAGTCTTAAAATGCATTCCATCACTTAATACAACAAAACAGTTAGAGCGATTAGAAAAGTAAAAAATCTAATCGCTTTTTTTATTGCGATGAAAGGAGGAGGCAAATGACAGATGAAGAAAACAAAGCTGAAAACACATTTAGCAAAAAAATTGGAAAAACAAACTATAAAGTTACAGTGCATTTCAGCGAAACCAGTGAGGAAACAATCACAGATAAAATAAATAGACTTATTCAGAAAGAATGTGAAGATATGAGTTACAAAAAAGACGAAGAAATTTCTTAAATACCCTTGACAAAAGCTATCAGAAGATACGCTCTTAAAGACTATGGAAGTAGCAGGAAATGATGCTTTAGAAAAAGATGTTGAAGTAGAAAGAAAAGGACTCGGCACTCCTGCAACAAGAGCGGGCATTATTGAAAACTTAATCTACAAAGGTTTTATCGAAAGAGATAAGAAGAACCTGATTGCAACTGAAAAAGGTAAAAGCCTGATAAAGATTGTTGCAGATAATTTTAAGTCCGCCAAAACTACTGCTAAATGGGAAATGGAACTGTCTGATATAGCACAAGGCAAATCTTCTAAAAAAGAATTTTTAGAGAGTATAGAGGCTGAAATAAATAATACTATCACCAAGTATCAAGGAGTTTAATCTATGTTTGATACATTAATGAAACTTGATAAAGATAGGGCAACTTTAGACTTCTATGCCACTGATAAGAGAGCTATAGAGGAGCTTTTAAACAGAGAAAAATTTAGAAAAACAGTCTATGAGCCTGCTTGCGGACAGGGACATATCGGAAATGTACTGGAAGAATATGGCTATAAGGTAAAAGCAACAGATATTTGTTATAGAGGTTATGGTGAAGAAAGAGAGGTGGATTTTTTTACGGTTAATGAAAATACTTTAGACATAGTAACTAATCCACCTTATTTTTGTGCTGATAATTTCATAAAACATGCTCTTGAAATATCTGCTCCAAAAGTAAAAATAGCAATGCTCTTTCGGCTGGCATTTTTGGAGGGACAAAAAAGATATAAATTATTTAAGGATCACCCTCCACAAAGCGTATATGTATTTTCTAAAAGACTTAGCTGTGCTAAAAATGGGAATTTTCACAAGTGTAAAAGCAATGCCATTGCATTTGCCTGGTTTATATGGGAAGTAGGTTATACAGGAAGAACGGAAATAAAATGGATTTTATAAAAAAATGGTAGTAAAGAATATAATTCAAGGAGGAAAAGATGAACGATAATACTAAAAACATTCAAGGACAGGAAGAACAGACAAAGGAAGTCATAAACGAGATTAAAGAAGAATATGTAAAGACAGCAGATTTTTTAGAAAACAATACCAATGAACAGTTTAAGATAGCAGGAGAGCTTAAAGAGGAACTGAAAAACAATGATTTTGATGCAAATATTGAAGAGTTAAAAGCCTTAAAGGAAGAAATTACAGGTCTTAAAGCAGAGATTAAAAGGCTTAATGAGATGGAGAATATAAGCCTCAGCTCCCTTGTTATTAAAGATATTAAGGCAGTAGGAAATTCTCTTATTCAGCTTCAGGAAAAAGTGGTAGGAAGTATTAAACATCTGTATGATAATATGAAACATCAGCTTTCCTATAATCTTACCAAAGCACAGGAAAAACTTGTGAAAGTGAAAATAGGAGTGGTAAAAGGGCTGGTAAACTCAATGCAGAGTTTTATTAAGGACCAGCAAAAGAAGTTGGATAGCTGCCTTGAAAAACTGGATAATTTATCTAAAGAGATTCAAAAGGATGAAGAAAATTTAAATAAGGAAAATAAAGAAGAAATTAAACAGCCGGATAATGAAAAAGAAAATAGCAAAAGTGAAAAAGCATCTGAAAGAGCTAATAGTAGTGAAAAATCAGAAAATAATCCTCAAAAGGCTGATGACAGAAAATTAAAAAATATAGAAAGAAAACCCTCTGTATTAAAGGCGCTTAAAGAAAATCAGCAAAAAATCAGGCAGGAAGAAAAGGGGAAAGGAGAAAAGACAGCAAAAAAAGATAAAGGAATGGAAATATAATGGAAAAAGATGACCTTATCAAACGATATGAAAATATTCCAAGTGAGTTAAAACAGGAGAAACGCTGGTGTCTATATAAAATGATTCAAAGAAATGGAAAGAACACGAAACTACCCTTGATGCCAAACGGAAAACCTGCCAAATCCAATGATAAAACGACATGGAATTCTTATGAAGATTGCATAGCAGCACTTAATCGAAATATTGGTGATGGGCTTGGATTTATGCTTGGAGATGGATATATCGGCATAGATATTGATAAGGTAAGCGATGATATTTTTGTATATAGTATGAATTATCATGCAAAGTCTATGACAGCTGATTTTTTAAGAGGAATTTCCACTTATGCTGAAATATCTCCATCAAAAACGGGACTCCATTTTCTTGGGATAGGAGAGGTACCTGGAGAAAGAAAAAGATATAAAAATCTTGAAATCTATGATAAGGATAGATTTTTTACAGTTACCGGTAATATCATAAAAGACAGAGACAGGAATAAAGTAATAAATATTGACAGTGAGTTAAAATCCTTATATGAAAAATATATGCCCAAAACAAATGTAATTATCAGTGAAAATAAAAGAAATCAAGCTATTACTTTTTATAAAAGAAATCAGGATACATTAGAAAAGTTATTTGACAGAGGATATTTTTCATATACAGGAGAAGATTTAAGACAAGTTTACTATGGTAATTATGAAAGCTATTTTAACAGCCAGTCGGAGGCTGATTTTTTTATGCTTCAAAGACTGCTTTATTATACCGCTGATGTAGAACAATCCATATCCTTCATGGAAAATAGCGGACTGAAAAGAGAAAAATGGTATAAAAGACGAGGCAATACCGACTATATCCACTATATTGCAGATAAGGCGATAGGCTCTATCAATCAATTTTATGATTGGGGAAAAGAGAAACCATTAAAGGATAAAGCAGAAGAAAAAAGACATGAAAATAAAAGAAAAAAGGAGGGAGATACAGTGCCAAGATATGAATTTGATGAAGTCAAACAAATTCTTGATTTTGCAAAAGAAGAATTTAGGGAAAATATAGATAGGTATGAAACTTATCTTAAGGTAGTGGGAAACAACTATAAATATCCGTATTTTAATCAACTTAGCATATATACAGTAAATGAAAAGGCAACAGCCTGTGCGGAATATGACTATTGGAAGAGTATCGGAAGAAATGTAAGTAGGGGAGAAAAGGGGATTCCCGTTTTAGATATTGAAAGGGAAAGGATAAAATATATTTTTGATGTAAGTCAAACGGTGAGTTTAAATCATAATATTTCTGAAGTAAAATTATGGAAGTATCATAATGAAAAGCATATAACTGCTTTAGATACCTTGATTGATACTTTTAAAGAAAAAAACAGTAACCTTATCTTTTCTACAGAAGATAAGATAAATACACTTGTTTCGCTATATACAAGGCAGATATTAAATAAAGTGCTCAATTCTTTAAATGATGAAACCTTAAAAGAAAACAGTAAAGTTAAGATACTTCATTTTTTAGAAGAATCTGCAAAGGTTTCGGTATATGAAAGAATGGGACTTCGTTTTTTAGGGGATAGGGAAAAATTAGAAATGCTCTCAAGAGTTTCAAGTACGCAAGATACTGACAGATTACTTGCCTATACTTCAAACAATGTGAAAAGAATACTTATGGATATAGGTAGAGAAATTTCAAAAGTGGAAGAAAGAGAAAAATTTTCAGAAATTCAAAAAAGGGAGCAGACAAATCTTCTTAAGGAGCGTTATAATAATGTTTCAGATGAAATTAACAGAACTACCGAAATTATAGAAAATGAAAAAGAAGTAAAAGAAGGAGGCTTAGAAGATGAAAGAAATCGTAGTACTGGCGAAGAAGGAATACCTTCTGGAGGGCGGGATTTATACACCGATCGTGAAAGAGAGTCCATTCGAGAGACAGGGAGGGACTTACAGATTGGAGAAGATGGAGGACGGATCGGAAGTGTTAATTCCGAATATGAAACTGCCGGAGAAACTGAACTTAAGCAAACTGAACCGATTTGGCAAAGCGAGACTGAAATATCTCAAAGAGGAAAGAGGGGAAGAATATCAGATTATGTTGATGGAAGAAACCTTAATGGATCATTTGATAGATATTCAGGAACAAGTGGAGAACTTCATGGATATAGAAGAGATGAGAACGAAAGAAGCTTGGGGAATGACAACCAAGATGCAGGATCAGGATTTTCTCAAGTACGCAGGACTGAAGAAGAATCTGGACATGACACTTACAAGAATGGCGATGGAACAGATCGTCTGGGTATAGGTGATGTTCTTAAAGAAAATACCCAGAAGATAGAACAAGACCATATAGAAGATAGGATAAAAGAAGTCGATAAGGCTTCTTTTTCTTTTGGTCAAAATACAGCAGTTCAAGTAAAACTTGAATTCCCAATGCAACAGGAAGAAATTGATGCTGTTTTGATTCATGGAGGAAACGAGGATCATCTACGATTAAAAGTTCTTGCAGAATATTCCAAAGGTAAGAGTGTGGAAGAATTAGCTGATTTTCTTCAAAGGAACTCTCAGGGCGGAAACGGATATGAAGTGGAAGGGAACAAGGTTTGTGCTTGGTATGATACAGAGGGGATCTACCTATCCAATGATGTATCTTCAAGAGAAGAGCCGTCACAGATCCTTTTATGGGAAGAGGCGGCCAAGCGTATTGGGGAATTGATTGATAAGGGAGAATATGCCACCAATGTGGAAGTGGCAGAAGCTTTTTCCTTTGAGAGAAAAGAACTTGCAGAGAAGTTATGGTTTTTAAAAGGCGATTTTGCAGATGAAGTAAGAAATAGCTACTTGTCAATTCTCAATGGAGATGAAAAAAAAGGATATCCGGATAAAACAGAAGAACTTGCAGAAAACTTAAAAAATCCTGAATTTAGAAATGTACTAAGGGAAGAATACGAAACCTTTTTACAAGATTATGACAAAAATCCAAGTGTTTTGCGATTCCATTATCATAAAACACAAGATATTCTACAAAGATTACAGGATTTAGAGATCCCAAGAAAAGAATTTACTTCAAATATGATGGAAATTCCTAATATAAAGGGTTTTATTACAGAAGATGAAATGGATGAAAATCTTAGAAGAGGGAGTGGTATTTCTGACGGTAAGAAAAGAATTTATAACTTTTTTAATGAAAATAAATCTCTTCAAGAGCGAGCGGAGTTTCTAAAAAAAGAATATGGAACAGGAGGGCATTCTCACGCTTTATCCGGTGCAAGAGGTAGTAGTGAGTGGCACGATGCCAAAGGAATGAAGCTTGAAAAAGAAAATTGTGGTGATATTTTTCTAAACTGGAATCAGGCGGCAAAAAGGATACAAACTCTTATTGAAAGTGACAAATATATAGAGAAGGAAGAGCTTACAGAGCAGACGGAAAACAGGGAAGATATAAAAGAAAATATAGCAGATAGAAATGAGCCTTTCAAAGAAGAATCTGTTTCTGAAATAGGGAATCGTAGAGATTATTGGGTTGTAGAATTTAATGAGGGCTTGGGTCTTATAGAAAAAGAGTATGCCGGAGAACTTGTTACGAAAGAATTGCTTGATGAAATCAAAGAGCTTGACGAAAAAATCAGAGTTCATAACAAAACGGTAGGTGAAGATGAATATGGTCAAATGACTGACGAGTGGGTAGGTTATTCTAAATTCTATTTTGATCATATTGTAGATGGTAAAGTAGAAGAACACTTCAGAATGGATATTGGAGATGGTAATGAAGCAAATCAAAGAGATTTTGCCTATCTTTATGAGCAGATTGAAGCAAGCAGAGAAACTAAAGAATACGGGACAGATACAATAGATAATATCTTAAAAGATATTTTAGAAAAAGAATCTATGACAGTGGTATCAAGTAAAGATGATTATATAAAGCTGTTGCCGTATTTTAGAAATTTTTTATATAGCGATGGTACAAAATTTAGTGCATATAATCCGTTTGAGGATGGCGAGAATATATCAGAGTTACTTAGGCTTACTTTTTTCAAAAATACTGATGGAGAATATAGGATAGTCTATAACAATACGGACAGCTTGATGTATTCAAGCAATGTAGATTATTTTTTGGAGAAAATAGAGGCTGAAAAGGTAGGATTAGAAGCTAATATAACAGAGAAAACTAGGGAAGATAAGGTTGCAGTTAAGGCTGGAAACTACTATGCAGTTGTAGAAAAAGACAGAGTAAAGGATATTTCTCTGGAAGAAACAGGACTTAGAATTTATCCGAAAGAAAATAACTTTGAAGGTAAAATTTACCCGTTATATCGTGGCAGCACCTTTGAAGAAAGTACAAAAATAGATAAACTTTTTGATGATATTGCAACAGGCATGAAAGAAGTCAATTTGACCGATTTAAATGATGTTTTCTATCTTAAAAATCAAGGTCTTTATGAAATTTCATCAGATAAGGTAACGGAAGAAAAAGGCGGGTTTCATTTTGAGATGGCAAGTTTTAATGAACAGTTTCCTGATTATTATAATGATATTTATGTGTATAACAGAAACTTAAAAATAGATGGTGCTAATCAAAATATTGCCCATATCAACAGAGAAAATGGAATACACTTTAATGTAAATTTACCGGAAGAAGAAAAAGCAAAGGTATTGGAGTTAAGAGATAAGAAAGAAATCTTATCCACTCTGATTTTTAAAGAGATAAAGGACATAGGAGAGTATCAATTTCATCCTCAAAGCGAAGAATTTATTTTAGATGAAAAAAATATATCGGAAGATCTTTTAAAAGCACCGAAGCATATAACAGATAACATTGATGAAAAAGAAGGTTACGGGGCGGAGCTTATTTTGGATATGAAAAATAAGCAGTTAAAACAAAATTTAAGATATAACGGATATTTGTTAAGTACCAATGTGGCAGTTTCCTATGATAGTTATAAAGAAATGCTTAAAAATCTTCCTTATCTTCTTGATAATAATCATAGAAATGTGCTTTTGACAGGATACATCAATGAACAGATTGAAAAGGCAAAAGCAAAGGAAGAAAGACAAGAGCCTGTATATAGTGAGGGTATGCAGGTGAAGTATCAAGGCAAAGAATATGTAATTTCAGAAATTCAGGACTATAAAACATATAAAACGATAAAGTTAGATGATCCAGAGGGTTATTTAAATGGTTTTATAACGGGCAGTGAAATTATTCCTTTTAGAAATGAAAGAGAACTTGATTTGGAGATTGTATCTACAACAGAGAAGCTACAAGAACAAAATACCAATGAGGAAGATCTTATTGTCTTAGATATTGAAGATTATAACAAACAAGGACTTTCCGTTATCTTTCAAAATAGAGAATATGAAATTACCGGAAATAATTTTAATCCTGCGGGAATGAGTAGACTTCAACTTGTCTCAAATACAGAAAAACTGATGACGGAAGTTTTATATACTCAGGAAAGACCAATTACAAATCTTTATGCAAATAAAGAACTTCTTGAACAGTTTAAGCCAAATGAAAACGATAATGAAAAAAGCATCGAAACAAAGCAAATGTCTTTAATGGATATGCTTGAAGAAACGGAAAACTTAAAGGAAAAAGAAGAAATTTCAAGCGAGAAAGAACGTATACCTGTCAATATAGGGGCAAAAGCAATTTATCAAGGGGAAGAATATACGGTCAATGCTTTTCAATATAATGATGTTTTGGGAAAAAATGATTTATGGTTAAATCCTGTATCAAAGAATAACCATCAAACTCCGATTGTAAGTTTTTCAGATAGAGAAGAGTTAGATGAAAAGCTCATTGTCATAGATACCAATCTTAAATTAGGAGAAGACAAATCTGGACTGTTACATCACAGTTTAGATGTAATAAATGATAAAGGTTCCGTGATTGCCAATCAGTTTATTGTAAATGTGGATAATCAAAATAGGGAATTTACAGTATATAGTGAACAAAATCCTAATAGCCATAGAGAATTTAAACTTTCTTTCGATTATCTAAATGGACTTGGGAAAATTGATGGTGATGGAAATAATTTAAAATTAACGAAGCATAGACAAGAAACCATTGATAAGAAATTAGAAAGTTATGTTTCTTGGAAAGAGAATAGGGAAGAAAGATATGCACCTGATGAAGAATATATGGGAAGTATTCCTCCGGTAAATTACAAAATCACAGGAGAAGACGAGATCTTGCCACCTTCAGAAAGATTGAAGAATAATATGGAAGCAATCAAAGTTTTAAAAGAAATCGAAGAAAGACATAGCCATGCAACAAAGGAAGAACAGGATATATTAGGCAGATATGTAGGCTGGGGAGGACTTGCGGATGTGTTTGATGAAGAAAAACAGGGACAATGGCAAGAGGCAAGAGATTTTCTAAAAGAAAACCTATCACAATCTGAGTATGATGCAGCAAGAGAAAGCACTCTTACCGCCTTTTATACACCAAAGGTAGTGATTGACAGTATCTATCAAGCCTTATCCAATATGGGCTTTGGGAGTGGAAACATCTTGGAGCCGAGTTGTGCTACGGGACGATTTATAGGAAATTTACCTGATAGTATGCAAGGTAGTAAATTTTATAGTGTAGAACTTGATAATATAAGCGGACGAATTGCTAAAAAGCTTTATCCAAATGCAAATGTTGAGATAAAAGGCTTTGAAGAAACTGCATTTTCAAATAATCTATTTGATGCGGCTGTGGGAAATGTACCTTTTGGAGAATACAAAATATCAGATCGTGAGTATGAGAAAAATAATTTTCTTATTCACGATTATTTTTTTGCAAAAACTTTGGATAAAGTTCGCTCAGGTGGAATAGTAGCCTTTATCACATCCAGTGGAACACTGGATAAAAAGAGTGAAGATATAAGAAGATATATTTCAGAGAGAGCAGAGTTTTTAGGAGCGATAAGACTGCCTAATAATACATTTAAGGCAGAAGCAGGAACTGAGGTTACATCAGACATTATATTTCTTAAAAAAAGAGACAGGTTACTAAAATTAGATGAAGATTGGGTAAAACTCGATACTGATGAAAATGGATTAAGTTATAACAAATACTTTGTAGATAATCCCGATATGGTACTTGGAAATATGGAGGAAGTATCAAGCAGATTCGGAATAAGTCTTGCTTGTGTCGCAGATGAAAATATCACACTGAAAGAACAGCTGAATACCGCCATTAAAAATATTAAAGGAAGCTATGAGAAGGTAGAATTAAATAATGAATTTGAAATGGAAACTATTCCGGCTGATGACAGTGTGAAAAACTATTCTTATGCAGTAATTGACGACAAGGTATATTTTAGAGAAAATTCCGTAATGCAAAAATTGGATCTAAATAAAGTTGATGAGGAGAAAGTAAAGGCATATCTTGAAATTGAAAAAACATTAAGACAGGTAATTACCTATCAAAAAGAAGATTACTCCGATACAGAAATTAAAGAAAAACAAGGGGATTTAAATCACCTTTATGATGAATTTTCCAAGAAGTATGGAATTTTAAACAGTAAGGCGAATAAAAAGCTGTTTCGTGAAGATGCGAACTATTCTCTAATTTCTACTTTGGAAAAGCTGGATAAAGAAGGAAACTTTATAGAAAAATCCGATATTTTTACAAAAAGAACCATAAAAAAAGCTGTAGCCATAGAGCATACGAATAATTTGACAGAAGCACTTATCCTGTCTGTTTCTCAAAAAGGCAAAGTCAATTTCGACTATATGGAAAAGCTCACTGAAAAAACAAGAGGAGAAATCATTGAAGGATTAAAGGGAGAGATATTTTTAAATTTAGACGGATTTGATCCAAGTGATACAACTCCTTTTTCTTCAGCCATAGATTTGGGAGACTTTTCAAGATCTTATGTAACTGCTGATGAATACCTTAGTGGAAATATCAGAGAGAAGATAGAAGTAATAGATTCATATATCAAGAATGTAGAATATGAACTTGAGCAAAATGAACAAGTCCCAAATAATGATACAGAACTATTGAAACAGGATAATACTACTCTAAAAAAAGAATTGTCTGATCTAAATTATCAAAAACAAAAACTATTGGAAGTAATGCCAAAGGAACTTGAGGCAAGTGAAATAACTGTTAGAATGGGAGCAACCTGGATACCGGAGAGGGACTATAAGAGCTTTATGTTTCATCTGTTAAAGACGTCTGCTTCAAACAGATGGAACATTGACATCAAATATACCAACTTTACAGGAGAATACAGAGTAGAAGGAAAAAGTGTAGATAAAAATAATGACCTTGCCAACTTCACTTACGGAACAAACAGAGTAAGTGCATATAAGTTGATAGAAGATACCCTAAATCTTAGAGATACAAAAGTATATGATCAGATAATTGACTCGGATGGAAAGAAAACATCAGTTCTAAATCAAAAAGAAACCATGCTTGCAAGAAGTAAGCAGGAAATTATCAAAGAAGAGTTTAAGAACTGGATTTTTGAGGACGTAGACAGAAGAACAAGGCTTGTCAAAGAATATAACGAAAGGTTTAACTCTATAAGGCTTAGAGAATATGACGGTAGTAACCTTACTTTTGACGGAATGAATCCTGAGATAGAGCTTAGACCTCATCAAAGAGATGCGATTGCAAGGGGACTTTTTGGAGGAAATACCCTACTTGCACATGAAGTCGGTGCCGGTAAGACTTTTGAGATGATAGGAATTGCTATGGAGTCTAAAAGACTTGGAATGAGCAACAAATCAATGTTTGTTGTTCCAAATCATATTGTAGAACAATTTGGAAGAGAGTTTAATGAACTCTATCCAGGAGCCAATGTTTTATGTGCCACAGAAAAAGATTTTACACCAGATAAAAGAAAAAGATTTTGCTCAAGGATTGCCACAGGAGATTATGATGCCGTCATTATAGGGCATAGTCAATTTGAAAAGATACCTATTTCAAAGGAGCGACAGGGATATGAGCTGCAAAGTCAGATAGATGAGATTGTAGATTTTATAGCAGAATATAAAAGGGACAGAGACCAAAAATTCACGGTAAAACAACTTGAAAAGACTAAAAAAGGTTTGGAGGTAAAACTTAAAAAACTGAATGATGACTATAAAAAGGATGATGTCGTAACCTTTGAAGAATTGGGGATAGATAAGCTATTTGTAGATGAAGCACATTCTTTTAAAAATTTGTATCTTTTTTCAAAAATGCGAAATGTAGCAGGAATTACCACAACAGACTCTCAAAAATCAAGTGATATGTTGATGAAATGCAGATATATGGATGAGATTACAAATAATAAAGGGATTGTATTTGCAACAGGAACTCCTGTAAGTAATTCTATGGCAGAGTTATATACCATGCAGCGTTATCTTCAGTATGATGAACTTAAAAAAATGCACTTACAACATTTCGACTCTTGGGCATCGACTTTTGGAGAAACGGTTACAGCTATAGAGCTTAATCCTGAAGGTAATGGATACAGAAGTAAGACCAGATTTGCAAAATTTTATAATCTTCCGGAACTGATGAATATGGTCAAGCAGTTTATGGATATAAAGACTGCGGATGTATTAAATCTTCCAACACCTAAAGCACACTATGAAACTATAAAGACAAAGCCAACGGAAGAGCAAAAGGAAATACTGGAGTCTTTTTCTGAAAGAGCGGATAAGGTTAGGGCAAAACAGGTAGACTCCTCTGTTGACAATATGCTTCTTATTACAAATGACGGAAAGAAAATGGCATTAGATCAAAGGCTGATTAACCCGTTACTTCCCGATGATGAAAACAGTAAGGTAAATACTTGCGTGAAAAATATCTTTTCCATTTGGAATAAATATAGGGATAAAAAATCTACACAATTAGTCTTTTGTGATATGTCAACACCTTCAAGTGAATTTAATATCTATGATGATATAAAGGATAAATTGAAAACTATGGGTATTCCTGAAGGAGAAATTGAATTTATCCATGATGCGAATAACAACAGGGAGAAAGATGCTATCTTTGATAAGGTGCGAAAAGGAGAAATAAGGGTATTACTTGGTTCTACGCAGAAGATGGGAGCAGGTACCAATTGCCAGGACAAACTTATAGCCATTCATGACCTTGATATTCCGTGGAGACCTGCAGATCTTTCTCAAAGAGCAGGTCGTATTGTAAGACAGGGTAATGAAAACAGTGACGTTCACATTTTTAGATATATAACAGAAAATACCTTTGATGCCTATCTTTTCCAAACGCTTGAAAATAAGCAAAAATATATCTCTCAAATTATGACCAGCAAGACGCCTGTAAGAGTTGCTGAAGATGTCGATGAGGCTACACTTAATTATGCTGAAATAAAGGCACTTGCTACAGCTAATCCCCTAATTCGTGAAAAAATGGATCTAGATGTTGAGGTAAGTAAACTTAAAATGCTGGAGTCCAACTTCAAATCCAACTTGTATAAAATGGAGGATAAGGTCGTAAAGGTATATCCAAAGGAAATTGAAAGACTGAAAGAAAAAATAGAAAATTTGAAAAAGGATATAGAAAAAGTAGAATCGTACGGAGATGAAAAGATAGCAAAAACGGAAGAATACGCTCAGACTACTTTGGAAAATATAGGTGAAAACAAAAAAGAAACAGAAAGAAAAGCGGATAAAGAAACGCTATCAAAATTCACCTCTTTAACTTTAAGTGGCGAAAAATATACAGATAAAAAGATAGCTGGAGAATTTTTAATTAGTAAGATAAAAAGCATAAGAAAGACAGATGATTTTCGTTCTGAGGAAGTGAAAATCGGAGAGTATCGAAACTTTGATTTGTTTGCATATTATGACAGCTTTTCCAATCAGTATAAATTCAATCTCAAAGGAGAAGAAAACCACTACGGAGAGTTTGGAACGGATGAGATAGGAAATATAACAAGAATGGACAATGTACTTGATAAAATGCCTGAGAGATTGGAACAGACACTTGGAAAACTTAAAGATACTGAAAATCAACTTGAAACAGCAAAGCTTGAAATCGAGAAGAAATTTCCACAGGCAGAGCTTTTAAAAGAAAAGACGTTAAGGCTTGCTGAGGTAAATCATTTGCTTGATATGGGACAAAAAGAAGATATAAAAGAGGATAAAAATCCACTTTTGGAAGAAGTGAAGGAAGAACTGATTCATTTTCTAAACGAGGAATATGACGAAGCACATAGTATAGAAGATTTTGATACAATGTTTCCTGATTTGACAGATATAGGCTTGGCTTATACGACTACACCGGATGAAAAGCATGAGATACAAACAAGCCTTGATTTAGTCAATTATAAGCTGAATACCTATGTAGATAATACTTTAATTGACAGTTTTCAATATACCTATGATCCATTAGATGCAAGCGATACAAAGGAGCTTGTGCAAATAAAAACAAGCATAGGACTTTGGGATTTTAATGAACTTGTATATGTGAATGAAGAAAAATTGAAAGAGGTGCTGGGACTTGAAATTGATGATGAAGGAAATTTCTATGACCCACTATCCAAAGATATGGACTTAGATGGTGTAATAGACAGGTATGATGCTGATTTTAGAGATAGTAAGGTGCAAAGTATAGGTGATTTAGATAAAAGAGAAAGAACTTCAGTACTAGAAAAGTTGAAGGGATATAAGGATAAAGCGGAACAGGTAGAAAATAAAGAAGCAAAGATAGAGTGCTGCAAAAAGGAAAGATAGTATAACTATGATTTTGTAGATAAATTATACAGTAATTAAATAATAAGATTTAGAAAAAGAGTGCTTTGACAATTTGTCAGGTACTCTTTTTGGCTAGAAAGTTAAGTGTTAAAAAGCAAAAATATGAAATGGAGGAATATTCTATGAGTCTAAAAAAAGGCGATATTATTAAAACGGCATTAGGTGATGAAACAACCGTACTGGATGTAAAAGATAATCAGGCAGTACTATTTTCCAGAAAACAATTTGTCATAGCCTCAGGAATTAGGGAAAACAAAGAAGCCGGTAAATTTGAGTGGGCGAATGGAAGATATGCGTATGATCTAAAAAGCATTTCCAATATGCAAAATAATAGCTTTGAAAGCATGAAGGAAACTTTATCATTTTTGGCAGAATATAACCACAGTGATTTTGTGAAAGGAATTATCTCACTTGAAACAGGCATAAATAATGAAGATGTACTGGAAGATGCCTATGATAATTATATGACTGATTCTACGATGGGATTAATTGATGAGAAGTTCATGGATTTTATTGATGAAGAGCTGGCAATAGCCCAAGATACCAAGATGAATGAAGTACAAAAAGGAGTAGATATTCAGGAACAAAATGGGAAAGAAATAAATGAAGGTGAACATGCTGAAATACAGGAAAATGTTGCAAAAGAAAAAACAAATACAACTGTGAAAGATAATAAGGATCAAGAAAAGCAGTATATCAAAGGCAATCTTACCGTCGATGTTGAAGTGAAGGACTTAAAGTCAAATGAGGGGCAGGACTTTAGAGTGGCAAGCTTTTCCATTGCTCAAAATGATGAGATGGGCAATGTTAAGTTTACGAATTGTTTTGCTTATAATGAGCAGATTCAAGCAGTAGAGAGCTTTAAAAAAGGAGATTTTGTTTCACTTTCAGGAAAGGAAAAACTTACTACCGGAAAAAACGGAAAGCAGTATACAAGCTTTAGAATATATTCTGCAAAACTATTAAAATCCAAAGAACAATCTCAGGATACAAAAGAAAAATCTTCTGCACTTGAAAAACTGAAAAGTTATAAGGGAAAAACGGACGAAAAGGCAATAGAGCAAGGTAATATGAAAAGTGAAAAAGATATAGGACGCTAAATGCAAAACATGGGATAAACGGCTAAATAAGCTGTTTATCCCATGTTTTTCGCTGGTCTTCTTTCTAAAGTTAAAATAAAAATTTGCTAAAATAGAATAGGAGCGTTATATTTATAAGAAAAATAGAATGCTTTGGAAAGGATGAGGAATATTATGATTGGCGTTTTTATCGTATTGATTATTATGTATATCGGCATTATCTTATTTGCAGGAGCAACATTTGTAAAAATAAGCTTATTTGCCATGGATAAGTTAGTGGTGTTTATAGCAAGTTGGTACTATACTCACCATTATTTTTCAGTAAAATTTTCATCTGGATATGCCGTATATTTTTGGGATGTGTTAGCAGCAATATTTGCGGTAGTGATATATACAGTCTTGTTTAAAATCATTCATAATAAACTTGGAGTGATTGGCAAAATTCTTAACTTAGCTATTTCATTTTTCAGTTCTATGACAGTATATTGTATTTTAGTACATGGATTTATTACAAATGGAAAATCCTATTTTTTACCTCTGTTAAATCATGATTTGGCAAATCAGGTGGTCAACTATATCATAATCGCTATTATCTCCTTAGCTGTATGGAAAAGAAGGGAAGATTATCTTAGGGAAGTAGAAGGGGATAAAAAAGAATACTATATTGTAGAAAAAACAGAGGAATGATGAGAATTAAGCAGGCTTAAAAAACAAGGTGGGGGGATCGTTTTATCTAAGATTTAGATAAAAGTGATCTCCCTTCTTTTTATTTCTCCAAGTGATTATCAAGGTATAAATCTGTATTTTTCTTGGCTTGCTGCAATTCATGGAGCATAGAGTTTTTGGCAGTGTATTCCGACATAAAAGAAGCTTTTGATTGGTCTAAAGTACTGTATTTATCGGCTAAAAACTTAATATCTGAGGTTTGATACCCAGAGTTTTTAAGCTCTTTTAAGGCTATTTCATAGGCGATAATTTGAGGCTTATATTCTTCATAAAGGACAGCATCCTTTTTATTTTCCAAGTACATATCATAGATCAGTTGATTTTTAGATAGGGTATTTTTATTTTCTATTGCAGAATATATAGATTGCATTTCTTTTTCTGTCTGTTTAATCTGATCCAAGATTTTTTGCCTATCTGAAGCAAGCTCTTTTAGTCTTAAATCCAATCTTTCATAAGAGTTTATGCCATACCTTCTCATTTCATTTAAAGAGGAAGCCATTGTTTTCATATGATGTTTATCAGCCCATACCTTATAGCCCTTAGATGATTTTACTTTTTCATTGTTCTTCATATCTACAATAGTATTCATTTTTTTGTAGGAGCGTTTTTCATAATGACATTCCTGATTAACATAAATATGCTGTTTATTCGGATCTTCTATTCGTTCTTTAATTCTTTCCTTAGTATAATCTTCTCCAAGTACAGTTGCCTTTGTTCTTGTAAATCTGCTGGTATCTTTTTTATCTTTATGGCGGAATGAAAGATATTTGCCAATCTTAATTTCATAACCGAACTCCTCCATTATTTTTAGAAATTCCTCGTAAGTATTGGACTTTAAAATCGCTTTATCAATAGCAAGCTGTAACTTATTTTTCCAAGAACTTCCCCTCTTAAATTCGCTATATTCCATATAGCTTTTACCATTTGTAGAGTATCTGTTCTTAAACATTTTGTAGTTTTCATCAATAACGGACAAGCCGTTTTCTCTACATAAATCATCACTGATAGTTCGGATTTGATGATAACTTCTCTTATTGCTTTGATATGCTTTTCCGGATTCAAAGCTCACATTGTTGAATATAATATGGTTATGAAGATGCCCTTTATCAATATGGGTGGTAAGTACATACTCATACTTTTCTTGCAAGACCCTTTTGCATAAATCCAGCCCTATTTGATGTGCCTGCTCAGGTGTGGTTTCTCTTGGAGCAAATGCTTGGATTAAATGTCTTGCTAAGATTTTTGCCTTAGAATTACATTCTCTTTTTGTCTGCTCAAATTCAAGATGAGCCATTTTAGGATTGCAGTTAAAAGAGGAAATAAGGATTTTTTCATCTGTTTTATCACTATTCATAATGTAGTTTAAGGCTAAGTGTAAAGTCTTTTCTATGGGGTGAATCTTGGTAACAGCCATTAGATTTTCTCCGTGTTTACAGTTTCTAAATTTCCTAACTCATATAGCTTCTTTCGCAAAGAATAAATGTCTTTTCCCTGTCTTTGAAGCAACTCCTTTATATCAAAAATATCCTCTTTATAAATCACACCGGTAGAGTTGACTCGTTTTGCAATCTGATTGATACTGCCTGTTATCCTGCCAACACTTGCGGACAGCTCTCGAAAAACTGTCATATCCAATACGAAAATATCTCTACCTAAGACACACTTCATAATAAATTGACGCAAAGTTTTGCAACCGGAGAGCTTGTATTTGTTCTCTAAAATCTCTAGTTCATCATCTGAAAGCATTAAGTAAATGCCATGTTTTCTTACTCTGTTTGCCATCCTGAAACCTCCTTAAATTTATATAACATAGTAAAAGGACAAAAGAAAAAACCTGTAAAATCAAGTATAAAACTTGACTTACAGGTTTTGCTTTATGGTATATTTCCTCATCGGAAATCTCCTGTAGAGAGATAAAATAGTTATATAGAACACAAGAGCATTATATCATTTTGACAAGAAAGATTCAATGAGGGTAGCTGAATCTTTTCTAAAAGATAGTGAAGTAATACCATAAATCAAGGCTACTCACATAGGGGTTTGGGGATATTCCCCAACAAGCAAAACGGACGAAAAGAAGCAGCAGCACTCTGACCTGCTTAGTCCGTTTTTTCGTAAGTGCATATGCACTTACTGTGCTTGCTCAAATTATCCAGAATTCCGAATAATATGAGTTATACCGACTTTTTAGTTATCCTTACTTTTGAGCAAAACTGTTGTGTTTAGCACGCTTCAAAGCACAGAAGTCGGTATAACTTTTTATTAAATCAGACCATATAGTTTTTTCAAAATATCTTCATCTTCAATAGTATATTTTGGAATATCAACGCTGCCAATAATATTCTCCCCCATAGACTTCTCAATTGCTTCTCTTTTTTGCTCGGTATCAGCATGGGCATATATTAATGTTGTCTCTAAGTTTGAATGTCCCAACCATTGAGATATTAAAGTTAAATCCATTCCATGCTGATATAAGTGCATAGCTCTGCTATGCCTAAAAAGGTGAGGATGAATCTTAATCGGCACTTCAGGGCAAATTTCTCTTGCCAAATCCCCATAGTGATTTAAAAACTTTCTTATATTATCGTCTGACATGGTGTGTATTACATCTCCTCTTTTAGTGTAAAAGAGTGGGCTTGTTGAATATTCATTCTCATCTTTGTGATAGATACTTAAGTAATTTAAATAGTGTTTTACTGTTTCATCCATAATAGGAACTACTCTTGTTTTTTACCTTTTCCCAAAAGCATAACAGTGGGATATTTACCTAATTTAATATCGCATACCCTAAGGTTTATGATTTCTTGTATTCTTGCTGCCGTATCATACATGAGAACCATAATAAATTGATTTCTTATTCCTTTTTTAGTGTTTGTATCTGCTTGCCTTAATACTGTATGAATAGCTTTTTCACTCATATATTCTATTACTTCAGACTCTACTTTTTGCTTCGGAATCTTTGAAATGTTTGAATAGTATATCATATATTCAGGATTCATATCAGCAGTGTAATTTAAGAAAGAGAGTATGCAGTTTAGTCTGTGATTTCTTGTTTTTTGTGAATATCCTTGTTCTTTTATGATAAATTCAAGATATGCATTTACGGTTTCATAGTCCAGATTTTCAAATCCTATTTCATTTAGTTTTATACTTTTCTTTTCCATAATATATTCCAATAGCTTGTAGACGGCAGATCTATATGCTTTGATTGTGTGTATGCTTGCACATCTTTGGATAGGAAGGTATTTATTAAAATATTCGTGCAGCAATTAAAAAAACATTTCATCTTTTAATCTTCCCATAGCGTTGCCTCCGGTAAAATTCTTTGCAGATAATCCCAATTTATGCCTGAAGATTTTACTAAATTTTCAGGAAGAATATGAACATAATATGCTGTAGATGATAATTCACTATGTCCCATATAGGTACTTAGATAAGGAAGTTTTGAATATAAATCGACTTTTTTATCCAACCATTTATTTAATACGGCAGATGCAAAACGGTGTCTTAAATCATACACTCTGACTATTGGAAGTACGTCCGGATCAACTTCGGGCTTTGAGCATATGAAAAATTTTCTGAACCATTTTTGTAATAAAGCTTCTGAATATGGTTTTTCATGTGATAGAGGGAAGAACCATTCACAATTTGGATATGCCATATCACGCATGTAAGTATATTTTCAGCTAATGAAAGCATATCATCTGACATAACAACTATGCGTTCTTTATGATGCTTTGTTTGTGTTATAAGAATTTCACCTGTTTTTAAATTAAGAGAAGTCCTTGCTAATAATCTGGCTTCTCTTGGTCTCAAACCACAGGTATAAATTAAACGAAAGATTGTAGAAAATACCAATCCTTGAAATGAATTATGTATATTTTTTGATTTGTCTATTTCTTTAAACAATAGTTTTAATTCATTATCAGTGAATATATATGGATTAAAATTTCGTTTTCCACCATTGAATTTATTTGGCAGAATATATGCCTTACTACCTATATCTGACAAATACATTCCAAAACCTCTAATAAATCCTGCTCTTGATTTAGTAATGGAGCCGGACTCGGAATTACCTGCACTTATCCAATCTAAAGCAATTTCTTTTGTCAATTCTTCGTCATCCGGATAATTTTCAAAGCAGTATTTATCAAAGTTTTTACAATAGGGAAGATAAGTATTTTCTGAGTATCCTATAGTTTTTTTATATTCTATCATAGCGTTTAAAGGAACGGAAAATTTGCTTAAAAAATTTCTATTCATAGTAATTCACCTCTTTCAACAGGTATGTTTTCAAAGTTTAAGCTGCATTCTTTTAAGTTATTAAAATCCAAAGATAAATATGTTCTTGTAGTATTTATATCTGTATGTCCTAAGACTTGAGATATGGTCGTTACAGGTGTACCGGCAGTTATCATATTGTTTGCTAAACGATATCTAAGGCTATGAAATCCTTTTCCGTCAAAAGATGCTCTTTTTATTCCTGCTTTTTCACAATATTTATTAAACATATATGCTACCGTAACAGCAGTAATAGGCGTAAAAGGAGCTTTTTCTCTTAAAAATATTTCTTTGTATTCTGATTTAGGTCGTGTATTTAAGATATAATCTTTAATGCATTCTCCTGCTTTCGGGATTATAGGAAGGGATAAAGCTTTGCCGGTTTTTGATTGAAATATATGAAGTTCTCCTTTAAGCCAATCAATGTCAGTAAGCTTTAAATTTACAATATCTATTGCCCTAAGTCCCGTACTTGCTCCTAATTCGATTATGGCTTTATCTCTTTTTCCCATATCTGTAGATGTGTCAATGATTTCCTGCATTAAATTTAGTTCATCATCTGTTATTGGATTTCTTACAGATGTTTTTCTTGGAATTTTATATGAAAATAAGGGAATGCTTCGAGGAATTTCTTCATCGATTCTATGAAGAAATTCATAAAACTGTCTAAGATAGCAAAATATATTATGTAAAGAGCCTGATGAAACTTTACTTCCTGTATCAACAATAAACTGCCTGATATCTTTTGTCTGAATCTTTTTTACTGAGTTAATTCCTTTTTGTTCAAAGTAATATAGATATTTGCGAATTACCCATGCAAAATCCCATTTCGTATTCAAGTGGAAATCCTGTGAATTTAAATAAAGTGAACCCATTTGTCAAGACAATTTTTTTAAAAATTTAAGTTGGATTTCGGAAGAGATTATTCCATCCTTTTCTCCCTTAGTTACCCACCAAGTGTGGATATATGAACTGTCAAGGGTGTGCTGCAAAGCAGCTTCCGAAGGAACCCTTTACAGCTCATATATCTGCACTTATACTACACAAGAGGCAGAAACAGGATAATTACCTATCCCGGTATACTTCTTCCGGTGTGCGGTATTTTAAGCGTGAGTGTGGACGCTCGTGATTATAAAATTTTATATAGTTATGAATTCCGATACGAGCTTCTTTTGGTGTCTCGTAAGCCTTAGGATATATATCCTCATATTTTATGGTTCGCCAGAGCCTTTCTATGAATATATTATCATAGGCACGCCCACGGTGCTCCATGCTAATTTTAGAACCTGCATCCAGAAAAATCTGTGTGAATTTTGGGCTTGTAAAATGACTTCCTTGGTCTGAATTCATGATTTCAGGACTGGATACATTTAATGCCTTACGGCTGGTATCAAGAACAAAACCTATTTCCATATCATCACTCAACTGCCAGTGTAGCACGAACCGTGAATACCAATCAATGATCGCTACCAAGTATAGCCAGTCTGTTTTTACCGGAATATAGGTAATATCAATTGACCAGACTTGATCCGGATGGTCGATTTTAAGCCCTTTTAGCAAGTAGGGATATATTTTATTAGTCGGCTCAGATTTGCTTGTATTTTGCCGTGGATATATTGCCTGTATACCCATTTCCTTCATATGGCGAAGGACTGCTTTATGATTAATCACATAATGCTCTATTTCATTCATATACCAGCAAATGCGACGGTATCCATACATTGGGTATCTGGTATAGATTTTATCAATCATCTGCTTTATATACAAATCTTCCGTGGAATGCGGAATCGGCTGATAATAAAGACCGCTTCTATTAAGCTCCAAAAGGCAAACTTGTGTAGAAATAGGAAGGGTTGAGCCATTCATCTCAACAAGCAGACGGCGTTGTGCTACATTAAACTCAGAAACCAGATTTTTTTTAAGCCACTCGTTCTGAGTGGTGAGTTTGCCAATCTGAGCATACAAATCATTTATTTCGGATTCATGTGCTTTTTGAGCTTTGCGTTCTTTTGATAAATTATCTTGGAATAGTGTATACAATTGAGACTCAGCTTCTCGTTTCCATTTTGAAAGCATGTTTGGATGAATATTGTTCTCAGCAGCTATCTCATTGATTGTACGCTCGCCTCGAATTGCTTCAAGGACGAGTTTCGATTTTTCCTCCGGGGAGTGTTGTTGTCTTGCCATATTTGGACTCCTTTCGCTATAAAATTATACGGAAAATCCAACTTAGAAACAATAATTTTTTTGTCTTAATTTATGGGTTCATTATATTTTGCTGCTCTTTGTAATCAATATTTAGAGAAAAATAACTTTGAAAAAAGAGTAGACCATCGCTCTTTTGAAAGACAAGGTAAAGAGGAAATTCCAACAATTCATATGGGAGCAAGTGCCAGTGCCTTAGAAAGAAAAGGGATAGAAACCGATAAGGGTAACATCAATAGAGAAATCAAAAAATATAACTCTTTAGTCAAAGCCATCAGAGAAAAAATTGCAGAGCTAACATCTTGGATAAATGATTTTTCAAAAGCCTTATTTGAAAAATACGAGCAGTATAAGCAGACAAGGCAAGATGAAATATATAATAAAGCGGAGTTATTTAACCTCTATGAATATATCTCAATTTACAACGATATACAGGGAGAAAAAACAAAAAATCTATCATATTACGGGCAGATAAAAAAGGGAAATGCAGACCTTAAAAGGTTTGTAAAAGCAATCTATTATCTGAAAAATAATAACCTTAAAACCATAGCTGACCTACAAGAGAAAATAAGTACCTTACAATCCAAGAATAAGAAAATCAGTCAAGACATTAAGACTAAAACCAAAAGGATAGAAAACTTAAATAAGTGCTTTGTCTATGCAGACATCATTAAGGATAACAAACAAATCTTTGAGGAATGGAACAGTAAATTCCTATTCAAAGACAGCTTTTACAATTCTCATAAAGATGAGATAGATAAATATAAAAGAGCAAGGGCAATCCTTGAAAAGATAACAGGCTCATCGGCTATCAAAATAAAGGACTGGCAAAAAGAAATACAAAGTCTTGAAGATGAAATATCAAAACTCAATAGATAATCTCAAAAAGTCAAAGAAGAATACGAAAATATCAATCATATCAAGTATGCCGTAAAAACAGTCAATGAGGATTATGGCATAGACCTATCCATTGAGATAGATAAGGCAATCAAGAGAGGAGAAAAACCGAGTGTCATTGCTCAGATTAAGAAGTATCAAGAGCAACAGGAAGCTTATGAAAAACGAAAGGAGAAAACAAAGGACTATTACAAGAACGAGGAAAGATGAAGCTCCGAAATGGGATAACATCGTAAATAGGATAAGCATACGCACTGTTTCGGTGCATAAGGTTTGCGTACCCATTTTGGGAACGCAGGTATAAGATGAGTCCTCGTTTTAGTGACTCATATAGCTGATGTCGTAAATCACGACTTCAGTTTTATAAGGACTTCTTATTTCAGTACGTGCTAACTATAAAGGGTGTCGTAAAGTACGACGTCCTTAAAATCTGAGAGGGGTAACGATTTGTTATTCCCTTCTGACATATAAATATAAGGAACATAATATTGAATACACTCAATATTTATGGTATAATAATTAAAATCGTAATAGATAAAGAGGTGGTAGATATATGAATAATGAAATAGATAAAATTCATAAAGATGTTTATAGCAGCATTAAAGAATTGATGGATAATGCAAGAAACAAGGTTGCAAGAGAAGTTAATAATATCCTCATTCAAACTTACTGGGAGATTGGGCGAATTATCGTAGAAGATGAACAGGGAAATTCTGATAGAGCCGAGTATGGAAAACAGTTAGTAAAAGACTTATCAAAGAGGCTCACAAAAGAATATGGCAAGGGATTTTCAAAATCTAACTTGTTTAATATGAGAAATTTCTATTTGTGTTTTCCAATTTTCCAGACGGTGTCTGGAAAATTAAGTTGGTCGCATTATTGTGAATTACTTTCGATAAGCGATGAGAAGAAAAGAAGTTTTTATGAAAAAGAAACGGTAAGTGCGAATTGGTCTGTAAGAGAGCTAAAAAGGCAGATAAAAACATCACTTTTTGAAAGACTTTTACTTTCATCAGGAGATGAAAATAAAGAAAAGGTATTGGAGTTAGCCTTGAAGGGAAATGAAATAAATAAGGCAAGTGATGTTGTAAAAGATCCTTATGTATTTGAATTTTTAGGACTGCCTGAAGAAAAGCCAATTATGGAAAGTGATTTAGAAAAAGCCTTAATAACTCATATTGAAAAATTCTTGCTTGAACTTGGCAAGGGCTTTATGTATGTAGGCTCACAACAAAGAGTAACACTTGGAAATACCCATTATTATGTTGATATGGTATTTTATAACAAGATACTTAAGAGCTATGTTTTGATTGAGCTAAAAACAGGAAAGCTAATGCCGGAAGCAGTCGGACAAATCAATATGTATCTTAACTACTACAAGACGGAAGTTAATGACGATACGGATAATGAACCGATTGGAATTATCCTTTGTACCGATAAGGACAGTATACAGGCAGAATATGCACTTGGCAGTTTGTCCAATAAGATATTTGCTTCTAGATACACTTTATATATTCCTGATAGAGAGCAATTAGAAGAACAGGTAGAAAGAGTTTTAAGAAATTACAAGAAAAATAAAGTTAATTGATAATTGTGCAACGCCCGTTGCACAATTATAGAAAACAAAATAATTTATGAATAATTAGAGAAGTGGAGAACTAATCTGCTTCTTTTTTTATTGCAAGGAGAAGAACATGAGTGATAACAAAAAATACTATTATCTCAAGCTAAAGGAAGATTTCTTTACAAGTGAAACCATAACATTACTTGAGAGTATGAAAGACGGAATAATGTATTCCAATATTTTGCTAAAGCTGTATCTGATGAGCCTTAAAAATAACGACAAGTTGATATTTAGAGATAACATTCCGTATACAACAGAAATGATTGCTACCATAACACGCCATCAAGTAGGTACTGTGGAGAGGGCAATAAAAATATTTTTGGAATTGGAACTGATAGACCAATTACCCGATAACATTTTGTATATGGCAGATATAGAGCTTTTCATTGGAAAATCATCAACTGAGGGCGAAAGAAAGCGAAAAGCAAGGCTTGAAAATCAAGAAAAAATACGACTTTTAGAGGATACTTGTCTAAATAATGGTGGACAAATGTCCGCCACTTGTCCACCAGAGAATAGAGATAAGAGATTAGATATTAGAGATAAGAGAATAGAGGGGAAAGAAGAAACCCAAATGTCCACCCCAATCCTTTATGGAGAATATAAAAATATTTCTTTAACTGATGAGGAATACGGGAAACTCAAGGAACAGCTAAAAGAACATACAGACACAATGATAGACAAGCTATCAAGATACATTGAAAGCAGTGGAAAGACCTATAAAAATCACTATGTAACCATTCTTAACTGGTATGAGCAGGATAAAGAAAAACTATCACAGAAAAATATTCACAATGGAGGTTCTAAAACCTACTCAACCAACTATGAGGATAGCGACACTCTATAAAGCGGTGGAAAGGTGTTTTTAAAGCGTTAATCATAAAAGAGGTATCAAACTATGGCTAAGATAACAATTAGCCTTAAAACGCATTCCACTATCTTAATACAGAAAAGGAGAATTAAAACTATGAACAACAAAGAAAATCAAAATATGGTAACTACAAAAATTCAAGGTACAGAATTTACCTATAATACAGAAACCCATTATGAAAAAGACGGACACATCTATTGTAAGACTTGCAATGAAAGAATAGACGGGAAACCCATCTCAATGTTAAATAAGCCGATGATTTTTAGAATATCTTGTAAGTGTGATAGCGATAGAGCAGAACAGGAAAAATTAAGAGAGAAGCTGATAGCACAAGACAGGCTAAGAGATAATTGCTTTATATCAAGAAACCAAAAAGCCTATACCTTTGAAAATGTTGATAAAGATACAGATAAAGAAATCATCAAAAAGGCTAAAAACTATGTAAAGCACTTTGAAGAAATGAGAGAGGATAACATAGGCTTATTGCTATATGGCAGTGTAGGAAGCGGTAAAACCTATCTTGCTTGTGCCATTGCTAATGCAATCATTACAGAGTATTCATACACAGTTAAGATGAGAAACTTTGCACAGATATTAAACGACCTGCAAAAAGGTGGCTTTAACCTTGATAGAAACGAATACATCAATAGTTTAACCAACTCTACACTTTTTATCCTTGACGATTTTGGAATAGAGAGAAATACGGAATATGCCTTAGAGCAGATTTACAATGTAATCAATGCAAGATACCTAAAGGCAAGACCGACCATTATAACCACAAACCTTAATTTTAAGGATATAGAAACAGAACAAGATGATGTAATGCTAAATAGAATTTACTCAAGGATAATAGAAATGTGTTTGCCTTTAAGGGTAACAGGGCAAGACAGACGAAAATCACAGAGTAAAGAGAAAAAGAAAAAAGCACAAAACTTAATAGACGAGTAAGCAGAGATTAGAAAGTAAAAAATCTAATCGCTTTTTTTATTGCAATGAAAGGAGAATTTTATGGAAAAACAGCCTACAAGATATATTGTAAAGAGAAGTTATGCAACATCAAGAACAGGAACGGAAGCATTTGTGAAACTGATAAAGAAAGATAAAAGCAGAAGTGAATATAGCGAAGATGAAAATATAAATATTGAACAGACTAAATATAATATTGAAAAAGATAAGAGTATATGCTATACTAAAGACAGTTTTAGAGAAAGTTGTGTCATTCCTAAAAATCCAAAGGAGGAATAGGAAATGATACAAGCAAATTCAAATCACTTTTCATATAGGACTGCAATTTATTGCAGACTATCTAAAGATGATGAGCAGAAAGGAGAGAGTGCCAGCATACAAAACCAAAGGGATATGCTTGAACATTATGCAAAGGCGAAAGGTTGGAACATAGTCGATGTCTATGTCGATGACGGATATACAGGCTTAAATACCAACCGCCCCTCATTTCAAAGACTGATAAAAGATGTTGAAAATAAAAAGATTGATATAGTCATAACTAAAGACTTATCAAGACTTGGAAGAAACTATCTGCAAACAGGATATTATACAGAAAATTTCTTTCCTAAAAATGGTGTTCGATACATCGCAGTCAATGACGGAGTGGATACCTTACAAGATAATAATGAGATAGTACCCTTTAAGAATGTATTAAACGAGTTTTATTCAAGAGATGTTTCAAAAAAGATGAAGTCGGCTTATCTAACAAGAGCAAGACAAGGAAAATTTACAGGTTGCCTTGCCCCATTTGGATATATGAAAAATCCGGATGATACCCATACTCTAATGGTAGATGAAGAAACTTCATGGATAGTTGAGAAAATCTATGACCTTGCCATCAGTGGATATGGTGTACAAGCTATCAGGAGAATACTTTTTGATGAAAAAATCCCAACACCTACTTGGTGGAACAGGAAAAAGGGACTTAGAAACAAGACCACAAAGTTAGAACAAACCGTAAAAGGTGGAGAGTATTGGTGGGATTGCACTACAATCAAGGAAATAATAGAAAATCCTGTTTATCTTGGTCATACAGCAAGTCAGAAAGCAAACTATCAATTTAAGATTGGTTGGCTGTCCGATAAGCCTAAGAATGATTGGATTGTTGTAGAAAATACACACGAAGCTATCATTTCAGAAGATACCTACAATATGGCAAATGAAAAACTGCAAAGTAGGAAAAGACCATTTAAGACCGGAGAAGAAAGCATATTTGCAGGACTTGTTAAATGCTCTGATTGTGGAAAAGCCTTAAATCTTGGAAGAAATAACTCAAAGAACAAAGAAAAGATACTTACTTGTAACACTTATCGCAGATACGGAAAGAACCTATGCAGTCAACACAGGATATACTTTGATACTCTTTATGAAATCGTACTTGCGGATATTAGAAAAAATGCGGACTTTGCACTGAATGATGAAAAAGCAGTTGTAAAGGCTCTTGAAAAATCAAGAGATAGTGAAGTTGAAGAAGAACAAATCTATATCGCAAAGAAGATTGAAGAAGATAGTAAAAGAGTAGTTGAGCTAAGCAATAAGATTGAAAAGCTCTATGATGACTGGATGGATAAGAGAATAAGCGAAACCAATTTCCAAAGAATACTTGAAAAAGCACAAGCTGAACAAGACCTCTTAACAAAAAGAATAGAGGAAATGGAAAAAAAGGTTGTTACAAGTAAAGTGGATGAAGTCAATATCTACAAATGGATAAAACTCATAAAGAAACACAAGAACATTAAAAAGCTGGACAAAGAAACCCTTAATGAACTCATCTCAAAAATCTATGTTCACGAAAAAGAAGTAGTGGACGGAGAAATTACCCAAATAATAGAAATACATTACAATTTCATAGGAAATACGGACAATCTACAAGTCAGCTACAATCTCTAATTGGGAATAAAGCAGCTTATGGCAGGAGGAGGTATTGTCCTTATTGGAATTAAGCTGATTCCACTTCTTGCCAATGTACTCAATTAAGAAGAAAAGGAGAGCTTAGATGTTTGGAATATTCGACAAGATAGAAGAATTTTTTAAGGAACTTCTACTGGGCGGTATCCAAGCAAACTTAGAATCCATGTTCCTTGACATCAACGATAAAGTTGGTGCGGTTGCAACAGATGTAGGAAAAACTCCTATGGGATGGAACGGAGATGTATTTGCCTTTATTAAAAGCATTAACGATTCCGTCATTATTCCCATAGCAGGACTAATCATCACAGCAGTCCTTTGTATTGAGCTTATCAACATGGTAATGCAAAAGAACAATATGCACGATACGGATACTTTTGAGTTCTTTAAATACATCATCAAAATGTGGATTGCCGTATGGTTAGTATCTCATGCCTTTGAGTTTTCAATGGCGGTCTTTGATGTGGCACAACATATGGTAAATAAGGCGGCAGGGGTTATAAATACCTCTGCCACCGTTTCCGGAGATCAGATAGTAGCAATGATGGATACCCTAAAAGAAAAGGGGCTTGGAGAACTTGTCATGATTCTCT
>ERZ773005.505-NODE-505-length-29397-cov-7.470486_pt1 | contig 29397 bp, 23 predicted proteins | sample MGYA00580666_ERZ773005 | MGnify/ENA primary metagenome ERZ773005 (study PRJEB29015, sample SAMEA2737999) | human oral metagenome | biome: human oral; feature: human-associated habitat; material: dental | place: China | collected 2061 ...
GAATCAGCCTTTTAGCTCGTTCCGAAATCTTCACCAAGTCTTCAATCCGCTTGGCAAAGCCGGTCGAGGAAGTCCCCACACGATAAGAGCCAGCTTGAGCGTTTGTATAAGAGCCATAGCCACTGCTTGATACAGAGGAGTTTCCCGTCACCCCTGTAAGGGCGCTGTTCATTTTCTTCCAGCTTCCTGAATGAAGTTCTACATCTTTCGTCATGCTTCAATCCACTAATTTGACCTGAAAAGCACTTAATACATGTAACTAAGCGCCTTTCTTAATTTTTATAATTTTATGAAAATTCCTTTTGATACTTTTCCATTTCTTGAAAAAGTTGTTCTTGTGTCTTATCTCTAGGTGCAATATTCATATATTTATACCTAAAATAGTTAATACGATCAGTTGGGCCAAACTGTGAAGCATTCCAATCAATATAATCAAAATGGACGCTAAGTTTATTATTTTTATAAACAAAACTTGCATTTTTCCATACTTCCATATGATTATCTTCAAAAATGCTCCATAGTTCCCTCGCTAAAACATAATTCTGATAATCAATTTTTTCAAAAATCTTCTCATCAACTTTGAAATCATCTGGAATTAACAAGCTATAAAACAAATTGTCGTTATCTGGTATTTTGAAGAAAAAATATATATTCCCACCAGTTTTTGACATTTCAGAATTTATATAAACATCATCCCAATCAACAGGGATTGTTTTATTAACATTGTTTATTAATTCATTGATTTTATCTTGAATCTGCTTCTCAATTGTCATTTTATCTTACTCCTTTAGGAATGTTGTTAATTATTGTCTTCGTTGGCAATTCCCCTTCAATCCTATACTTTACAATAAAACTATCCGGTCTCAGCGAATTACCTGAATAAACTGGTTCCAATTTTACGTCAGTGACAGATTTACCATTCTCAATAGCTTTTTTCCATTCTTGTTCCATTGAATACCATTCACCACCATTACGATTTACTTCCTTATGCATAGCAACAAGATTATCAATATCACCAGAACCGTTAAACATGGAAGCAATTAAATGGCCCCCATCATCATCTGCCAGACGGTCTATACCGCCAACTGTACGTTGACTGTAGAGATTTCTTTCAGCCATTCCTAATGCAAGTTCATCAGCTTGGGCAGATGTAATACGCCCTAAAGAATCTGTCGTATATTTATATCCTTCCTCACTGACATATTGAGCATTCGGAAGGAGGCGTTTCTTCCCTTGTGCACCTTTAATAATATGGTCACCGTATTTGACCTCTGTGAGAATCGTATCTGTTTCTTTGATGACAGTATTTTCAATAATTTCTTTCTCAAGCTTAAAGTTCTTACTTCCAGCCTCCACGACCTCATCCACACTGCCATCCAGATTCTTGGCAAAAGCACTGAGATTATCTGCCAGGTGAGACAGCTTCCCACCGCCGCTTGGTATGGTGCCACTCACTAACTGTGGCTCCAAGCCGATGTTCAAGCGGAAGTTCTGTGCAGCTTCACTGAGTACATTGTCCGCATGGCGTAGACCGTTGCTAAGGCTTTCTGCTGACCTTGATAATACCTTACTTGGGCGCAGATTGTCAAGCTGTTGGCCATAGGCTTTGACTTTAGAAAGGATGTTGTCCCCAAAGCTCTTGATATTCTTCAATACTCCCTTGAAGTTATCCAGGTTCTTTGCGCCTTGTTCTAAGCCTTCCTTCCAAACTGTTTTGAGACTGGTCTTGACACCGACTATTCCAGCGGTTTTCCCCATCTTGACCAAGCCACTCAGATACTTTCCGGCTGGGATTAAGTCAAACAGGGAAAAAGCAGCTCTCATTCCTCGCTCTGTACCGTCCAGCTCTCGACCGGTTCCCCAGTCTTTCCCTGAAGCTGCAGAGTACATATCCGCTGCTGCTAAGGCTGTTCCTGCTACCGCTCCGGCTGGTGGACAGAAGATGGTCAATACAATTAACCCTGCTCCAAGAGCTAAATCTCGCCACAATTCTGTCTTAGATTTTTGATCATCAATGGACTCATACTCAAAGGCGCGAGTATGGTGCATGGCCATCAGGTACTCATCCTGCGTCAGTTTGTGTTCCTTGTAGGCCTCGCTCTTTTTAAACTCTTCATAACTTCGCTGGAGAGCTGCTTTATAGGGACTCTCTACCTTATACAGCTCATCAACCCCGATTTCCTTGGGTGTGACCTCCATTGTCCCCACCTGATTGCCGTATTCATCGTAGATGACATCTGTCCGCTTATAGCCCACCGTATTGGTCGTCTTGTAATGCTGGACACTGAGAGCTTCCAGCTTAGCCCCCACCTTGTCCATTGCTTCATAGAAAGGCTGATCAATTTTCTCCTTGAGATACTTGGAAACATTGGCGGAGTATTTCTCCAAAGCACCCAGCTTTGACTGAAGGGTCTGGGCATTAGAGCGTTCATCATGGTAACGAAAGGAGACAGCCCCATCTGTATCCTTTTCATGAATCAGCCTTTTAGCTCGTTCCGAAATCTTCACCAACTCTTCAACCCGCTTGGCAAAGCCGGTCGAGGAAGCCCCCATACTATAAGGGCCGGCTTGGGCATTCGTATAAGAGCCATAGCCACTACTTGAGACAGAAGAATTTTCCGTAAGCCCTGTAAGAGCGCTGTTCATCTTCTTCCAGGTACCTGAATGAAGTTCTACATCTTTCGTCATGCTTCACCTCTTATCATTCCTAAGGATTCTAAATTGTTCACTAGCGCTGGATTAGAAGACAGACTATTTACAAAGTCTTCTTTTAACTTTTTATCCTGTTCCAGCCACTGTCCCATCATGTTTAAAATCTCACTATTGGCTCGACGGTATAAATCACCCACCTCATTCACTTTATTAAGCATTTTAGTATAGTGCTCCATGGCTTTGGAGGCTTCTCCACCTTCATAATATTTCGTTTCAGAAAGACTCTTTAACTTTGGAGCTAAATTATTTTGAAATGAAATTTCAACTGTCGTGATATAACGCATAATGGCCTGCATTTCATCCACATTCATGACGATTTCTCTACTACCGCCTCCTTCAATTGTTTTCATGTTCAAAATCCTCCTCTCTAAATGGAATGGCCAACCAGCTATACAATCTCTCTAAGAAATAGTACTGGCTGAATCGGAATAATTCTTCCTGCTTCACATCAAATCCTAACAACTCGTCATCCTGTTCCACAAAAAGATAGGAAGCAGTTAATTCTTCTTGATGTTTGGTTTCCAGCATTTGTTGTAATGGATAATACTGTATCATGATTGCTTCATCAGAAGCCAAAGCCGCTTCTATGGCAGAACTCATTATTTTTCTTTCTGTCAGGAAAGTTGTCTCATCTTCCTTTGGTTCTCTAGCAACTAGTGGAAGTTTATCCTGAAGAAGCATGAGACGGCTTAATGGGCTAAGCTTTGCGACTTGATAACCCTGACCCGTATCCACTATTAAAATAGAAAAGTGACTGTCCCGACAAAGCATGAAATAGTAATTATTGAGGATTATTAAGGCAGTCCCTGAACAATACTCACGCAGGGTTTCGACTACAACAAAACCAGCTTCAGTCAAAGAGCCGTCTTCCTTAACCAGCCCCTTTTTTTCAAGAGCTTCTTTGGCAATCGTCCAGATTCGCTCAGAAGCAGTTACTAAATCATCTAGAGTAGGTAACCCTGGCATCAATTCTCCGTCAAATGCCCCGATTAAATAATGAAGTTCATGAATGGAAAAAGTTTCTTCTTTTGACATACTTATAACCCCTTAATAGATGCAACCTCAGCTGAATTATTGTAATTGTCAATTGACTTCTTCAATCCAGTCACTGCTTTTTCATGTTCTTTCATAATCTCTCTTAAATCATTATGGTATTTGTGAATGATATTCAGATAAGCCTCGAAAGCCACCTTAGTCTGCCCAGACCAAGCAGCTGACTGAAGATAGGTTTTGAGCTGAGTAACCGTTTGATAAGAACTTGTCAGTTCCTGATTAATTTCTTTAGAAAGCTGAATAGCTCTTTCTAAATCACTATACTTAATTTTTAAATCGGCCATACAGGTTATCTCCTTCTTTGACTTCTTTTTCTGCGTTCTGCAGCTTGGCGCCTTTCTTCCGCTTGTCGTCTGGCTGCAGCTTCCCGCTCTTGGCGCTCTTGCTCGGCTAATCGAGCGTAATGTTGATAACGTTCATAAGCCGCATCAACCGCACTGGATAGGCTTGTAGCATCACTTGACTGTGTTTGACGAACAGATTCTACCTTTGTATGAACATTTTTTTCACTTTCACTAAACACATCTTCTGGAATATAAGATGAACTCATAGTTGGTCGAGAATGATTATAATTATCTACTTTCCCTTCTATTGTTTTTAGCTTAGCATTAAAATCCCTTAATTGACCTTTCAAGTCATTATACAGGGCTTTATACTGTTCTCTTTTCTTTTCTGTAGGTGTACCAAACCATGCATCCCAAAGTGACATAAAAATCTCCTTTCCTATCATTCCATCAATTGAATAAATTCATAGTATTCAGGGTGTAAAATATATCCCTGAGTTGGTCGAAGTGCTGGTTCATTTGTGATATACGGATAACGAGTATGGTTTTGATCGGTGATCCGTACTCCCAGAAAGACCTGCTCAACTAACTGATTAGCTAATTTAACAAAATCGTCATAGGTATTGTTAACCAAATCTTGATAACTTCCTACAAAGAGCGGCGTGACCCCATGTTTACTTCCCTCTGTAATCAACAGCTTGAAGTCTAGCTCACTAATTCCACCAGCCATAGCAGTCGCTGCAATATTTGGAATAATCACTAACCATTTTGGATAATCTGGTTTAGGATCTTCAATCCGTTTGTTCAAGTCTTCAATGATGTTTTTGAGAACATTCTCAACTTCCAAGGTCTTATTGAAACGTTGAACTCCCTCAAAGAAATCGCGAGGAATCTGCTGGTTAGAATCCAGAATAACAGCACGATAATGTTCTTTCAATCGTTTCAGATAATAGTCTAATAATTTATAGTAATGATTTGTAAAGGCTGGACTATCTGCTGCCATCAGAATTGGTTTACCAAAGCTAAACCCTGCTGGCACAACAGCTTCCTTCTCTAAACCAAAAATAAAGCGAGAGAAATCACCAATGTACTCAGCCATCACTTCCTCTGTCACCTGTTCTGGCAACATTGGGATACCTTTCGGCAGCTCTCCAGTATAAGCATTTCGCATTGCTTTCGCCTCTGCTTGAATCTCAGAAATATAATCTGTATAATGCTCATTGCTAAATGGCAGAGGAATTTGAAATTGAACGATATCATCAAACTTCGTAATGGCCCGTCCCTTAATTTCATCTAATGGAATATTCGAGCGACCTACTACCCCAGACAAATCACTCACATCAAATAAGAAGAGCGAAATTTTGGTCTTAAAGTTTGCTTGTAATTGCAATTGCATAGTATTTAAGCGAGATAAAGTAACTACCAAATACATTCCTAATGAAGCCCCGTCACGAGCAATAACATTCATCACATCATAGAATGCATCCATGAATACAGCATTCATGACACTGTCAAAACCATCAATTTCTATAAATATGGTTGGAAAACGATGATCAGAAATTTGATGATATTGTTCTAAATTAGCTGCTCTCATTTGCGAAAGTGCCTTCTTTCGCTCTGTAACTTCTTTAGATAAGTAACGAAGAGACTTCAAGATTTTCTCGGTTTCACCAAGTGTAAAGTAATCGGCTACATGAGGAAAATCAGTAAGAGAAACTAAACCACTTGTCCCAAAATCATATAAATAAAAATGAGCTTGTTTTGGAGTCTGCTTTCTCATCACATCTACTGCAAAGTTTTGAAGAAAAGTTGATTTTCCAAATCCCGGACTAGATACCAACAAAATATGTCCTGTTTTGTTCATATCAAAATAGAGAGGGGATTGTTCCTGTTTTTCAGGATGATCTTGATACCCCATTAAAATAGATAAGGGAGTAGATTCTTCCTTCCAATATTCTTTAAATGATACTGACTGTAAGTCGCTAGCATAAACTTTTTCTGGTAAGGGCGGTAGCCATGGTCGGCTGACACGAGGAATATGGAGCTCTTCAAACACATCATGAGCCTCTTTTACAACGACATCTAGTTCTGTAGGCACCGCCTTAATTTCTTCTTTCCGATTTAAACCGCTGAGGTCTGTATTAATTGGATTGTATTGACCATTACTGGTAATTTCATAGACTGTCTTATCCTGCTGCACAGCATGCTTTCCGTCAGGATAGTAATCCGCACCAGACCAAGCACTTTGGAATAATTCATAAAGTTCATTATTTCCAACTTGAAGATAGGCTCGTCCAGTCTGTGTAATTTCTGCAGCATCAGGTGTTTTAATAATCTCACGTGAATCTGCAACATCCTGCACTTTCAAAGCAACTTTGAATTTTGAGTTGGACCAAATTTGATCATTGACAACTCCGCTCGGTTTTTGTGTCGCTAAGATAAGATTGACTCCAAGAGACCGACCAATGCGAGCGGTAGAAACCAACTCATCCATAAAATCAGGTTGTTCTTGCTTCAATTCCGCAAACTCATCACTAATGATAAGAAGATGAGGCAGTGGCTCTGAAACTTTACCTTCTTTGAAAAGCTTACTATACTGGTCAATATGGTTCACTCCATTTTCAAGGAACAAACGTTGTCTCTTCTCTAATTCTGCATTGATAGACACTAAAGCACGGTTTGCCTGATTACCATCTAAGTTTGTAATCGTTCCGACCACATGAGGTAGGTCTGCAAATAAATTAGCCATACCACCACCTTTATAGTCAATCAAAAGAAATGCAACTTCATACGGATGAAAATTGACAGCTAAAGACAGGATATAAGATTGAACAAATTCTGACTTACCTGAACCTGTCGTTCCTGCAATCAATCCGTGGGGACCATGAGCTTTTTCATGAAGATTCAAATAAAGAATATCGTTGCGCCCTCTAACTCCAATTGGAACAGACATGGTTTGATAAGTTTCATTGGTCGACCATCGATGAAGCATATCCAGTTCCTCAACACGTTTTACTCCATACATTTCTAAGAAAGTAATAACATCTGGAATTGAATTCCGCAATGTTTGAACATGGTTAATCCCTGCTAGCTGTCTTGCAAACTTTTCTTTAGCTTCTAAAGATACCGTAACGAGTGGACTAAATGGCTTATTTAAGTACACTCCGTCTTGTAAAAGAAGTGTTGCTTTCTTCTCCCCTCTGTAATCCAGAACCGTTTTAACATGCTCAGGCAGACTTTCAATCACTTCTTCTACAAAGATATAATGAATTCCTAAGTGTGACAAGTCTTCATTTATATATTCCATGATATTATGATCTAACAAGAGGCTTAAATCAGTAATGAATAAAATATAACGAGGAGAATATTGTTTATCAGCTCCCTTATCTTGCTCGCTATCCAACTTACGGTCTTTGATAATTTGATACAGTGATGTCAAAAGCTGATCTCTCGTCTGTTGATTATAAACAAAACCACGACTATTTACAGCATTAATTTTCAAATGAGGTAGCCAACGGCTCCAATTCCATAATGCCAATTCCTCCTCTCGAAAAATCGGAATAAATTGAACATCATGATAACTTTGAAAAGCAGATATTTGAATCATTACCTGCTGTACCTGCTCAATCACAACTCTTCGAGTTCCTATATAACCTATTGGACTTGTAATCATATTTCGAATAGGCACATCCTCAATCATCCGATAATAAGCTAATAATTCCTGAACTTTTTTACCAGCTTCTTCGTTATATTTAGTTAATTCAGCTTCCGAATAATCAATCTGAAAACTAGTAGGAAGCTCCCCTAAACCGAGACGATAGGTTAAAAAATCAAAATGATAAGGTGATTTTTCATAAATTCGCCGATCAACCCGATCTACCATTTCAAATATTTCTGAAGTAGCAGGATAATGATAAAAAAGTGCATCTGCCTGTTCTTTTCGATAATCTGCCAGCTCTTTGTATTTCATATCAAGGTAAAGCATATAATCCTTGATTTTTTGAATTTGACCTTCTCTGAAATGTTTTTTATCTGATAAATAGGAATGAATAGAAGTCCCAATAGTAATAACCGACATCCCCATCATCATTAGGATAAACGGACCACTTTGCGTGAAAAAATACATGAGACCTGTAAAAACAATCATAGCTGCCGGAGTAACTAACAATTTAAACAAAGATTGCCTTGTTCCATCATCATCCGTCGGAGCAGAAGCAATGGTAATCTTACCTTCTGGTTCTCGAAGAATAATGCGAGGCGAGCGATGAAATTCTGCCCCTCTATCTTCTGATGATTCTTCGACCAACTCCACGAGATCTGTCTTTAAATTAAAAAGTGACTGAATCAAAACTTTTTGTGGTTGTATGGAGACGGACAAGCCGTTATTTAAAAGAATGATGTCATTCTCTTGAATACCATTTCTTCCAGATTGATGAAGTCTACCATTTAAATAATAGCTTTCTTGACTAATTAGCTCTATCTCGTTTTGATGAAAATGAAATAACAGTTCATTTGGATATCCTATTAACTGAACAGTCGCATCTGCCTCACTACTCAAATACAAATCTTCTTTAGGCAATAGAAACAGTCGTGGTACTTCAAATATAAGAACTGTTACTATAATTGAATTTACAATTTCAATATCATGTCGTCCTTGTCCGTAAAATTCTTCGGACAAAACAAGACCATTTTCTTTTATTTCTAAAAAAATACTTTTTTCTAATGGTAAGTAGATATCTGAAGCTGCTTCTTGTCCCAATTTATAAGTTCTATTTGAAAACAAAGGATAAGCATTTTCTTTATAGATTAAATATTTCATTTGCTCTCTCCTTGATTAGAACTTGAACCAGATGATGTCGTAGTATTCGATTTTTCATTCAATGTCTCTTTGGATGTTAGATACTTCTTTTTAAGCTCATCCAATTTCGACTTGTAATGATTCAACTGTCGAGTCCGCTCCTCAGAAGTTATATTTGGATTCCGTTGAATTTCATCAATCTTCTTTGTCATTCCATACATTAACAATTGTGGATCATCTAAGAAACTTGCAATATCAATAGCTTCATCAATCTTTGCCTGACCAATCAAAACCCAATAACGAAGATAGTCTTCGTTCGATAATTTTGAAATTTTCTCCAATTCTTCTTTCTGCTTATCTGTTAAAGGTTCTGTCTTTATAACGGAGTAAGCTACAATATACTTATCCTCCTGACTCAACGACTTACTATTTGCATTTTTAACAGTTGTAATCACTTTTGAATAATCTTGATTAATAAAAGCTAAACGAAGATTTGAAATCATTTCCTGCTTTGGTATAGCAAACAAAAGAAGATAACCAATTCCCAAAAAAGAAAGAATAGCAACAAAAATTGATGCAATTGTTGTCCATTTTAATTGAGAAAGCACGCGTTTTTTAACACGAGTGAAATATTGATGATTCTGCTCTTTTTCTTTTCGATATTGTTCTTGCAATAACAGCATTATTTCTTCAATCGTTACAGCTTTCGCAATCGTTTCGCAAAATAATTTCCCTTTATAGAAAGGCAGTTTACCATCTACCAGATTCTGATAAGACACTTTTTTATCTAATAGCGAAATAATCATAGCCTTATAGGACGATAAAAATTCCTCTTCTGTCAAGCTATTATATGGAGGGACTTGATTTCGTATTCCACAAAAAATCAAAAGCGGTAATCCATTTACTGTAAATACTAAGGAATCTGGTGAAAGAGTATATGTATATTTGGAGGAATGAAGTGCTGCAAAAAGCTGACCAATATTAATTAAACTTCGTAGCTTTTCTTCCTCAACTTTCTCCTCCAACTCTTGCCAATCATACATATTTTCCTCAGGAATAGCCTCAAAAATAAGCTGCTCTTCCTCAATGGTAATCGTTCTTTTAAGAAAATGTGGATATTCATTTTTAAGTAAAGTATAGGCGACTTCTTGACTACCTTTCACATCTTCAACTAATAATCTTTTTGTAAAACTTTCCATTTCTTCTCCCTTCATCACAGTGTTATCAATTGTAACAAGACACCATTTTTTAATTGCTCTAAACTACTTGTACTACTAATTATTTCTCCGGTCTGTTGATTTCTAGCACTAGGATTAACAACTGATAGAGACAAGCCGTATGCATCCGATACAATCTGTACTAATTCTTTTAGTGTCATCGCATTTGGTACATGCAAATCTAACTGTTGCTTGAGAATTGGTGAGAAATCCAAACTAATATTAACGTAGGAATCCATCATAACCACCTTCATTTGATTATTTCTTACTATTATATCACATTACAGTACTAATTTTACTGAAAAATCCATTGTTTTAAGGCTATTTTGTAAACCTTAAAACAATGGATTTCATACTATGATTTTCTAGTCCTAATAACTTGATAGACTGAGTAAAGTGTCACTCCCAAAGCAAGTATACTCAGTGTAACCATTTGCCATGAAATTGGCGTCTTTCTATTCCCCATTGAAACAGAGTAACCTTTCTTATGCACAACCATTGTATCTGCTGTAAATAATAGAGGTTGATAAGTTTCTAGTAATTTTTTAGACTTTGTTTTTACTAGAAACAAATTTTGACGTTCATCAAGATTCTGTTTCTCCTCGGCTTTCTGTTGTTTCTCCACAATGGCTTCAGTCGAATCAAGAAAGAGTTTAGACAGTTCACTCTCCTGTTCTATGTATTGAATTTCTTTTTGTTCTTTCACGTTATTCTGAATATTTGTATCAATCTGCAACGAACCATCATCTGCCTGAACAGATCCTATCATCAAAGAAAGAATAACAAATATCAAAAATATAATAAACGTTTTAGTTTTCATATTTCGGCTCTCGTTCTGATGAGATCTTTCGATAAATAAAACCATTTGCCACTCCAAGACCAATTGTACAAGCAATCACTAGTAACATCCCAATAATGATTCCTCCCTGATGGTTAATATAATTATGAATGATTGTTTCCAAATAAGAGAATGGTGAAATCAAAGACAGAATCTGATTTGAATTGATGTAGGATGCATCAAATAATTGTGTTGCACTGACCATATACAACATCAATAAGAAAATGCTCACTAAGAACCCAAAACTCTTAGCTTTTTCTAAAAGAAAATTGATACCAAATGTTAGAAGCAGAACAATCATAACTAGTATCATACTGAGCATTATAGATTGTCCAAAAGTCAATCCCAACTTAATACCGGACACTATACCAATGATTCCTCCAGCTATTGTTCCCAGAATAGTTAAAAAGCTCATAGGAGGAGTTGCATTTTTCCAGTGAATCCGTTCGTAGAAATTCAAACGTTCTTGAAGTCTAGCAATATCAGCATGTTGTAAAAAATAAGCGATGGCTAACGCAACAAGATAACTAATTATAATAATGAGAAGTCCAGATCTTTCATCTTGCCGTTGTGAAGTAGACTGAGTTTTTGCTTCCAAAAGATTATTAATCTTGGTTGCATCAACTGGATTAGAAAGATATTCGTATACTGCAGTATTCTTTTCATTCCCATTTTTTGTATTGCTTAACACTGTTGAAAATGACTTAAGAAATTCTGAGTTAGAGTCATAGTCATTAGACATGATGGATTTTAACTCTGATACCCTACTAGATAATGATGTCCCTTCTTTTTCTAGAGTTGCAACATCATTAGAAAGTTGCTCAACACTAGATTCAATCGTGCCAGCAATACTTTGATTTGATTTGGTATTATCCATTAGCGTTTGACTGGCATTCATTAATTTGGATAAATCACTATTCATGTTCATACTAACAGTTACAAGATCCGTGTTATCTCGCTTCTCAGAATCCGTAAAGACAGGTTTAGCCTTGATTGTTTGGTTCACACTATTAGTTTCAGCAAGAAGCGATGTTATCTGAGCCATCAAATCCGCTGTGGAAGCCCTTAAACCATCAATATTAGATAGTAACTCACTACTATTTACCAAATGGTTTTCTATTTGTGCAATTTCTTCATCTGAGAATTTCAAATCTGCTTTAAGGGTATTAATCGTACTTTCTTTTATAAGTCGGCTTATAATTGCTTTTAAATCTGCTTTATCCGTTTCACCAATTAATGCGGCGCTACCCATCTTTATTGTATTTGGAGTCAAAGTACCATTTGCCAAATTGATATCAAAAATCGCAGTAGCAATTCCTGATAATTCTAGGTACGATTTCACATCATTGTAAAACTCTTGATTTCCATTACCCAAGTGATACGCATTTGCGATTGATAAGCTTGTTTCAGATGAGTATGTTCTTTCAATAGTTTTCGATTCCGTTTTATTCTTAATTGTTTTTTCAATAACTTTTGTAACGACAGTATTAGTTGGAGCAGCAGTTGAACTATCTGTTGACGTCGTCGTATTAGTAGAGGTGGTACTTGTATTTGAATTGGGAACAGTCTCTTTCACACTTTCTTCTACTTCACCTGGCTTCACTACTTCAACATCTTCAATAGTATATAACTTTGCTTTGACAGATACTGGTTCTAACACACTGATCTGGTCAGCATTAGCCAAAAGACTATATTGCAAGCTGAATTCTCCTACTTCAGAGGAGGGAAGAGAAATACGATAGTGACCATTCCCCAAGTTTGTAACAGGATAGTTGACCACACTCAAACCATATTGCGCAGGAACCATCATATCTATATAAGATAATTTCCCTTTTATACCTGTGAATGAAAGAGTTTTACCTGCCTGCAACTCATTACTGATCTTCTGTTTAACCGAATTGAAGTAACTAGCTTGATTTGTGAGCCCTTTTGGAGCTGGGAGAGATTGACCATATTGTTGGCTATACCATTGCATAAAGGCATTCACATTTCTCAACTGTTGACTATCAGCATCAGACAAACCTAAACTATTGATAGCTGCATCATCATAATAGGCAGTTGGCCATTTTGCATTAACTCTATTCAGCATTTTTTGATTAAGACCCTGAATATACGACCCTAGAGTTTTTTCCATTCCTGCTGAACTGCTTATATTATTTTTTAAAGAATCATCAATTGCTGTATTGATTTTAGAATCGTAATTCGCAAAAGTTGAATCAATTTGCCCATTTAACTCTTTTAATCGTTGAACCAGCCTTACAATATCCTTATTAAATTGAGCAGCCTTATCTGTAGTATTTTTCCAGACTTCCGGCTCATTCAGCTTATCAGATATATGGCTATTTATTTCATTTATTTTAGCGAGCTGCTCTTCAACAGAAAGCTTTGAAAATTCGTCATCATAAGTTGTCAGATTTTTTTCTCTAGTATCGATAGAATTTTGCCATGCATCTTGCGCAGACTGAATCGACTTTATTTCATTATCATATGTTTTATTTACATCAATGATGGAAGTAAAGGCATCATTTGTATTATTTAATTCTCTATTAAAAGAAGAAAAGGAACTTAATAAATTGCTAGGACTTGTGCCAAGACCAGAGAACCGTTGAGAATAAGAAGTTAGAGGATCTACTAAAAATTGATTATAGGATGAAACGACCTTATCCTCATTATCAACAACGCTGGTAACTTGTTCTTGAGCTTTTTGAAGATTACCGATAATACTCAAAAAGTAAATATTAACCAAATCTTTATTAAGGTAGCTTTTAAAATCTGAGACAGCCTGCTCAGCTTGCTTAGTTGTCAGTTGTTTATCCGATTTTATTTTATACTGAAAAATAGCCTTATCTGGTGCAGATGACTCTAAAGCTAAACTATCTTCAGAAAATTTACTTGGCAAAACTAACATTAGCTGATAAGTATTATTTTCTAAACCACTCTCAGCAATTGCTCTTGACACAGTTTCTATACTATAATTATTTTTAGAAACAAAAGAATCGAGTAGAGTAGCCCCCATATTAATCTTTTGACCATTATAATTAGTGCCATTATCTTCATTTACAACTGCAATCTTAATTGAGTTTTTGGGGCTTGTACTATCTGTCGTATCATTCACAATAGATGTTGGCTTTATAACAGCAAAAAATGAAATAGTAGCTGTCACAAGCAAAAGTATACTTCCTAATAAGATTAACTTTTTTTTATTCATTCAAATTTCCTTAATTTCTTCTTCATTCTCTCACAAAAAAAGCTGAGGAGACCTTCCCCAACCTTACATTTATGCTTTTATTGCAAACCAAAGTTACGAGACAAATCTTGATCGTTTTGTTGCATAGCTTGCGCAGTTTTATCAAGCTGTGTATTGATTTGTTGCATCAATTCTGCAAAATTTTGAACTTTGGGTTTCAATTCGTTGAATTGATTATCAAATCCTTGAAAAGCTTGTCCTTCCCACTCACTACGAAGGGTATCTTGAAGTCGTTGCAAATTATTCAAAATAGTAGTAATATCATTTGAAGCTTTACCATATTCACGAGCCCTAGATTGAAGGGTTTCTGGTGATACACGAATTTGTCCTGACATAGAATTTCTCCTTTATGTTTAATACAATTATTTTATCATGAATTAAACTAATTTACAATAGTTTTTTAAAGAGTTTGAACTTTTAGTACACTAAAATCTTGTATAAGAATTCCACTATGTAATCTACTGATTTCACATAGCATTATGCCATACATTTTAGCGGTTAGAAATTTTCTTATCCATTAATTGAAATCCATACACTCTTGCTTCTTCGTTAATTTTTTAGAACTCCTTCTGACCATTTTTCCTCCTTTCCAGAAATCTGCATCTTTATTATAAGAAAAGAGAAAGCTAAGCAGAAGAGTATTAACAAAACTGTAATAAAAAAATGACTCAATTACTGAGCCATTTTTTTAGTCTATGGAGCTTATCTTCAAATCATTCTTTCCTCTTGCAAGTCTCCTATTCCTAAGCATATTCCATGCATCTCTTAATTCTGTAATATCCTCTAGGCTTAAAGCCAATTTTTCAATTAGTATCCTTCTATCTATTTCATCTAATAAAGGTTCAATATACTCATTCCTATTATTTCTGATATAATAATCAATTTTATGAAACAGTTCTTCAATCTCTTGGTCACTTATGAAGGTACTATCAAAAATATTGGGTAGCATGACTTTAGAAACTTCACTTGGTAAAATTTCCAATACGCCACCTCCATAGCTACGCCCCTCTAATTCTGAAAACAGCAACCCAATAGTAGTATAGTAGGAAACTATTAACCTTAATCGATTTTTAGCATCTTTCAATTTCACTCTATGCATAGTATCTGTACTTACCGCATTCACCTCTGAGGTATTTAACATTACTTTTGGAAATTGATAATTCCTTCTTAAGAAGAAAACATCAGGGCTCCATACTGATGGGACCTTATACCATTCATCTCTAATTCTTGTTTTATATGATAAATTTTGTTCTGTTTTTTCTCCCCATATTATATATTCTTTTAATCCTTCATTAAATTCATGAGACTCATAGGGAGTTAAATCAAGTAAGTACGTCCTCGCTCCCATAGCTATGTTTTCTTCCCAATCTTCTCTTAAAAATTGGACTCCTCGAATATTGACGCTTCTTGCAATTAATGGTCTACAATATGCTTCAAGGTCATATTTTCTCACAGTATCATCATTAACACAGAAATATTTATTGTTACCTGTTGTTATTCCTACCTCGCACTTAGCTATCTCTGAGAATTTCAAAAAATTATTACTATTTTTGATTTTATCAATCAGTTCAATCTGTTTATCCCTAAGAAAATATTTCGTCCATTTACTTGACTCAATATCAGCATCCATAAACTCAATAGAATTTAATTTATGGATGTCAAGTGATTCTGCATCTTCAAAAGGTACTACTTTGATTAGATGTTCTACATCATAAGCAATTTTTTCACCAAGTAACAGCACCACTTCTTGTTCTATGTCATCAAAGACTAAATTATCAAAGGTAATAATAGTACACCTATTCAGTTGCTTAACAAGAAACTCACGCAAATCCTCAGAATATTTTACCTGTAATAATTCAGCAGGTATGACAAGGCCGATTCTACTAGAGTCTTCCATGCAACTTATACATGCCACTGTAAAAGATACCCATGCATTTATAAGCTTATTTGACTTCATTAAATTACTGGTCAAAATTTCACTTTGCTCAACTCTTTGCTCTTCCTGTAAATATTGGTATCTAATATATGGAGGATTACCAAGTATCGCCTGAAATCTTTTCTGTTCTAACCCGTTTTTATATGCATGGTAAAAATCATCATTTATAACAACTTTTTTATCTTCTGACTTTTCCCTAAAAAAATCCCAATTCGTATAAAACGAATAACCTGTTTTTGATATTGCTTCTTTTGCTGTATCTTCGTCAATTTCAATGGCAATGATATTCGAATTAGTAGTGTTTTCAAATTTTGAAAGACTTGATAAAAATATCCCCCCTCCCACACTAGGTTCAAGCACATTTTTTATAGCTTGTTCTTGATCCACAACCCATTCAGTTACAAAATCTGCAATTAACTGTGGGGTGAAATATCTTCCGTTCAATTTTTCAATTGAAGCATTTTCCTTTAATAACAACTAGTATTCTCCTTTATTAGCTAAATCGGACCTAAATATGTACAGTTTAGTTGTGTAGATATTAGCATAACCTTTAAATAAGTTCAACAAATAGAGTAATTATTTAATCATCTTTTATTTCGATTAAAAATTCATCTGCTTTCTCAACTACTCTATACAAATACATTATTTTTCCAAGTAAATTTCTATTTTTTATGATTTCTCCTGCTTTACCCCAACTTAAACTCACATTTGGTTGTTTCTGAAGGTAACTGGCTGTATCAGTTCTCTCGTCATATTTTAAAGTAAGTTCATATGGGCCATACTCTATTCCCTCAATTATAAAATAAAATTTTGCTTCTGCAAACTGATAATGCGGTTGCTTAGGATTCTTTCTTACCCAAGAAAGATCTTTGAAAACCTCGTTATAAAAATAACTTTGTTGATTAATATCATAGGCTCCTTTTTTCATTAACATTGAGCCCGTGGGGTTAGTTTTTTTATTAGACGGTATAGTAAGGTCTCTCTCCTTTAATTCTTTTGATTTCCAGACTTCCTCAATCTGTCCTTGAATCATAGATGTGAGTACTAGGGTGGTCTTGCTACTTTTAGATTTCTTGCTTGCACTGCTTCTTAAGTTACTACCTCTCTGTTTATACGGGTTCAATTTCATACCTTTAATAGCTTTTGTGCCAGCTCTATTCCTCCCTAAACTCGCTTTTATAACGCTACTTTCTTCATCCACAACTCGCCCATCATTAAGAAAATTATCAATCTCCACATTATTTGTAATTTCCAGTACGTTATCACCATTTCCCACATATGCCATTAAGCTATAAAAGCCGCTCATAAAATCGTCATAAAATTCTTTATCAGATTTATCCTTTAAATCAAGTTCTATAAAGGTGTTGTTTTCAATGTTTCTATAAAACCCTCCCGGAGTAAAATTTGAACTCCCAATCGCAGCAAAAGCTTTATCATTTTTTTCATCGATAACTAAAAGTGATTTAGCATGAAAAATAGTTATAGGGGAGCCAGTATCCACAACGAATAGCTGAACTCCTGTGCTGAGTAAAGCTTTTAATCCTTGAGAAGATGTTGCGCCATTTCTAATTCCAATAATCGCTTTTAGATCACTCTCTTTCTCTAAAAACTCTTTAATTTCTAAAACACTATCTTCTCTTAAAAAAGCTGAATAATAAAAAGCCTTTGAATGTTCTTTGCTTAAAGTTTCTTTGACAATATCTACAAAGCTATTGTCTCCTAGTCGCTGCAATGAATATTTTACTTTAGCCATTTGAAATATTCCTTCCATTTGAATGATTTTTTACCTAATAAAATTATATCGAAATCTGTAGTCTAACACAATTAAAAACTACAGATTTACTATCAAAAAAATCATGAAATAGCTGAAATAATAGGATTATACACAGAAACTATCTACAGACAAAACAAATTAAACTGTAGTCCATAAATAATTAGAAGTATCTCAGTTCGTTTGCATCCCTATCAAGTGTCTATGGTAATAAACTTCATACTTAAAATAAAGAGTATTAGTATCAAAGCAACTATCTCAACTTGAGAGGTTACTTTGATACATTCCCACTCAAATTAAAAAGCCACTGTTCCCAGTGACTTCATAAAGCCTTTCGCTAAAAGGTTTCTAATCTTTCACGAGCAGAGCAACACACTCAACGTGCTCATCATTGTCCAAACCTATGTTGAGATTTTCTTCTATAATCGGAAGCTTGAAAGTAATTGATTTTAGCCATTGTCCGTTAGGCTGTTTTTCTTCATAAACTTGAATTTCAGAAATCAAAGCTGTAATTAACTGTCTACGCTCTACATCATTCATGACTTTATAGAGCTTATCAAAATAGATCAGAACCTTATATATGTTATCTCCTGTAAGCTTTTCAGCTTCAATAGTCTGTTTCTTTGCTTTCGCATCAATTAGTGATGATTCTAATTCATCTATTTTGTCATACATGCGATAAAGTCTGTCGTCTAAATCCTGTTTCCTTCTCTTATAGTGCTTATCTTCAACATCTAAATTATCTATTTCCTCAATTAGCTTAAACTTTGTAGAATGACACTTCCTCAATTCCTTTTGGTAATTATCTATTTCTGTTTCTATTTCAGAGGTATCCACCTTCATGTTGATTTTCTCTTGCATCATAGAAGCAAATTTCGGATTACTTACAATCTTGACAATTACCTCTGCAACAGCATCATCTAACAATTCTTCTCTAATTTGCTTACGGAAAGTACACTTATGACCTCTTATCATCTGCCTATGTTTACAACCATAGTAATAAAAATCTTTATACTTTGTGCCATCTTTCTTTTTCTTGATACACTTGTTTCCAAACATTCCCACTCCACATATCGGGCATTTTACAATTCCAGAAAGCAAGTGTGTGCGTGTATCTTTTCCTTTATTCACATGCTCATATTTCTTTGCTTGAGATTTTAGCTTAACCTGAGCAGCTTGCCAAACTTCATCGGAAACTATAGCTTCATGTATCCCTTCAGATATTAGATACTCATCTTGTTCAACCTGCTTATATTCATTTCTTGTACCATGAACTTTTTCTAAAGTTCTTCTTCCAAATGCTATTTTCCCATTATATACAGGATTCTTTAATATCTTTCTTATAAGACCTGCATCAAACAAAGGATTCTTACCATTCTGTCTTGGGATTTTTCTAATTCCATGATTCTCTAAGTATTTAGATATCCCATTGGCTCCTATCGTAGTATTTACATACTGGTCGAAAATCGTTCTTATGGCAATTGCCTCTTCCTCATTTATAAATAGCTTGCCATCTTCAAGTTTATATCCATACGGAGCAAAGCCGCCATTCCACTTTCCTTCCCTTGCTTTTTGAATGCGACCTTCCATTGTTTGAATACGTATGTTTTCTCTTTCTATTTCAGCCACAGCTGATAAAACAGAAATCATTAGTTTCCCGGCATCTTTAGATGAATCAATGCCATCTTCAACGCAAATAAGATTAACTCCATAATCCTGCATTATCTGAAGTGTAGAAAGAACATCAGCGGCATTTCTTGCAAATCTTGATAACTTAAACACAAGAACAAAAGACACTCCATCTTTTCCAGATTTTATATCTTCCATCATTCGATTGAACTGAATTCTACCTTCAATAGACTTGCCAGACTTTCCGGCATCTTCATACTCTCCAACAATTTCATAATCGTTGTAAATAGCAAAAGCTTTCATTCTTGATTTTTGTGCCTCTAACGAATACCCCTCTATCTGTATTGACGTAGATACTCGTGTATAGAGGTATACTTTTATTTTTTCTTTTGACATAGCATTAACCTCAATATAATTTTTCTATATCATATATAAATTTTTGAATTTAAGTTTGGACTATCATTTCAAGTATATTATAACACCTTTATTAGTCCGCCTCAATTAGTGTTTTTGCCATGTCAAAACTATTTTTAATCTCTTGATTTTTTGCTGGCGTTGGATCGGGCAGATTATCTAAATCTAAAACACCAGCATATTTTGTAATCAGATTTGCTATTAAATCAGCCAATCCATTCCAGTCACTATCCACAGACACCCCTCCTTCCTTTACAAACTTTCTATAATCAAAATATGTTTTCTTCTATATTTTAAGTTTAACGACTTTGGTAGGTGCTTGGCAGCAACATAGGAATCTCACCTCCGCCTCTTATTCCAGACGAGCCGGCTTAAACTATTGAAGTATCATTATCACTACTTGCTTCATTGAACAGGTTGCCAAATCTGTTTTTATGTATTCTTATTTATCGCTCGCTTTCTTGTTTCCTTGACTCACTCAGTATTCATTAAACCGAAATTATTCTCAGCAGAAAGGTCATGGCGTAAGTCATAATCCTCCACAAGTAGATAAAGTCCTACCTTGGTCTATTCAGTTTTCAAGGAACAATAGCCTAACGGCTTTAAGAGAGATTCTCTTCAACTTTATGGTTTTCATCACTTCCTTAAATAAAATATAAGGACAGATCTCCCTTCAATTTATAAAGGAAAATCTGCCCCCATCTACAAGGCGTTTACTTTATAAATTCTTTCAAAAGCACCTTTAGCTTTTTAAGAATATTGTTTTTTCGCCATTGTATAGCTTGATAGCTCACTTTCTTACCTCTCGCTATGCTTGATAGCGTTTCATCATTGAAATACAAACGCTCTATGATGTCCCTTTCCTCATCGTTTAGTTTTGATATAGCATTTCTGACTGCTTCAATCATCATCTGTGTTTCAACAATCTTTTCTACATCAACACTTTCATCGACAATATTATCTACATAATGTCCATCATGATCCAACGATGAAAAAAAGAGCAAGTGGTTTTTCTTGTCCACCTGCTCTAAATACTTTTCGTGTTCTTTTTCTCGCCAGTAGACTTTATAAATATCTTCACTGACTTTTACCTTTTGCCCTCTGACATAAAGGTAATACTCTTTTACCATAAAGTTTCCTCCATTTCTTTTTTGTCTATTTGTTTTTCAGACAAAAAAGGAGGACTCCTGCATCTTGGCATAAGAAGTCCTCTGAAATGAAAGAAACCTGTTCTTTCTTTTACTATATTTAATTGTTTAGACGAGAATATGGAAAGACAGACAACTGTAAATCTTATAAGAAAAAGGAAGGATTTTGTTTTGAGTTATAACTTCAAAGAAATATATAGCCTTTATCATATCCTGTCCCTCCATTTTACAACTAACTATTCCTCATAAATTAAGCCCTTCTACTATTTCAGGTATCCACGCACATAATAAAAAATCTTATGCTTGTACTTTTTCTTTGCTCATCTTATTTAGTTCTCCAAGCATCATGAAGATTCCAACAACAATCATAATGAAATCAACAAGGGGCTGTGTGAACCAAACAGCTTTTACTCCAAATACCATTGGCAGAAGAATCATTGCAGGAACAAATAGGAATAGCTGTCTAAGCATAACAATAATCCCCGCTTTCTTTCCGTTCCCAATAGATTGGAAAAATGTAATGCTCATGACCATTACTCCATATAAAATAAATACGGAATAGAACAGTCTGAAATTCCCAACTCCCTGTGTTATGATACTTGCTTCTACTCCAAATAAGGAAAGTATCTGACTTGATAACAGCAATGATGGAATCCAAAAGACTGCTGCAAGAACAAGTCCTCCGATAGAAAATACCTTCATTGCTTGCCTTACTCTGTAATATTGCTTTGCTCCGAAGTTTGTTCCGACAACAGGCTGCAATCCTTGACTCATTCCCCAAAGTGGAATAAACGAAAAGGCATATACACGAAGCGATGCTGCCATCAAAATTCCGTTTGGATCTCCGCCATACTTAAATGCCATTTTATAAAGCATAGTCTGTTGAATCATGAACAGAAGCTGCATCATCATAGCTGATGAGCCTACTCCAAACATTTCTTTTTTTATTGCTTCATCGGACTTAATCTTATGAATTTTAACGACTTTACTCTTTTTCAGGAAGTAGTGCAGCGTTACAACCGCCTGAACAAACTGTGCTGTAATCGTTGCAAGGGCAGCACCTTCAATGGCGTATTCACCCATAACTGTCATTAAAATCGGATCAAGAATGATATTCAGTAAAGCTCCAAGTCCCATTATCATCATGGCTTTTTTCATTAGACCTTCGCCACGCATAACCATGTTTGCGGACTGTGTAAAATTTACAAAGAGGGAACCGATAAAGATTACTCTTAGGTATCTGATACCATAAGCTTTGATCTCACCTGTTGCACCGACCATATCTAAAAAATGTGGTGCAAGTAGTATTCCGCCAACTGTTATGATCGCCGAAAACAAAATCACCCAGAAAATCAGGTTGCCCATGATTTTATCTACGGTGTTCTGATCTCCTTTACCAATCGCTCGTGATAAAACAGATGCAGAACCTACACCAAGAAGTGTAGACACCCCGCTGTTAAAAAAAGTAAGTGGCATCGCAACGCCGCAGGCAGTCATTGCAGTTTGCCCTATAATATTTCCCGCAAAGATTCCATCCATTAGTGGATAAAGACCTATTACTATCATTCCGATAACCGCCGGAATAGATAGCTGAAATAGTAAATCTATTGGTCTTTTGATCAATAGTTGTTCTTTCATATCTTGTTTCATTCTTTGTCCTCCCTTGTTTTGATTTATATTTTTATAGGCAATTATTTGTTTGATTGAAAAATTCCTTAATTGCCTTTATATTTTTTTCATTCTTACCACCGTGCCATTTTAATTTTCCATTCTCCATAAACATAAAATAATCACAACAACATTCTACTAATTCCGGATCATGTGTAATAATAAAAATAGTTTTTCCGTCCTCTTTAAGCCTCATCATTTCATTAGAAACTTCTTTCATATTCTTAAAATCCAAACCACTTGTAGGTTCGTCCAAAATCAGTATTGTCCTATCAGAAGCGATAGCACTTGCAATTGCAACCCTTTGTTTTTGCCCTCCGGATAATGACATTGGATGGCAATCTATAAAATCCATTAAATTTAACTTTTTACATATTTCATCGACCTTTTCTTCTTTATTTTCATCGTTCTCTATACTCAAAAGAATTTCTTCTTTAACTGATTCGGTAAATAATTGGTGATTAACATCCTGCATCACCATAAAACATTTTTTCAATCTTTCTTTTGTATCATAATTTTTTGTTTCTATCTTCAAGGTTCCTTTTGCTTTTTCTTCAACTCCACATAAGCATTTTGAAAAAGTTGATTTTCCAGAACCATTATTTCCTAAAACAGCCACAATAGATTTTTGAGGTAATACAGCATCATGAATTTCAAGAAACGGTTTTTTCCCATAACTAAACATAAAATCCTTAATCTCTATTTGTTCCTTAGATTCTATATTTTTCATACGGCTATTGGTGTCAATAGTGTGTATACTCCTTAATCCCATATCATTTAAAGTGCTATTAGACAATTCTTTGAACTCAACACAAGAAAATTCTTTGTTAATTTCCCCATCTTTCATATAAATAAATCTATCTGCAATATCTATTAAATATTGTAGTCTATGCTCTGCAATAACCACAGTTGACTTTTTTTCTTTCCATTTTTTTATGATATCTTTTAACATTTTTATAGTTTGTATATCTAAATTAGAAGATGGCTCATCTAATACATAGATTTCAGGCTCCATAACAGCAGCAGAAGCACAAGCAATTTTTTGTTTTTCTCCTCCTGACATAGAAAACAAACTCTTATCAAGCAAATCTTTTATATTTAATTCTTTTGTTACCTTGCCAATTCTTCTACAAATTTCTTCTCTTGAAATCCCAAAATTTTCACAGGCGAATGCAATTTCACTTGTTGAATCTACATTGAAAAATTGAGTTCTTGGATTTTGAAATACTGATCCTACATATTGACTCAATTCATTAATAGAGTTTTTAGAAATTTCATGTTCATTTACAATAACGCTACCAGTCAAATTTCCGGAATAATACCCGGGAATTAACCCATTTATCAACCTACTTATTGTAGTTTTTCCGCAACCGGACTCACCACAAAATACAACTACTTCACCAGCATTGATATTTAAATTAATATTATAAATTCCAGCATTCTTATTCCCGCTATCATAAGTAAATGACACGTCTTTAAATTCAATCAATGCTATCCCCTCCTATATAAAAATAGTCCTGTAAAGGCAATTGAAAAGAGTAAAATGAGCAAATCATATATAGTAAACTTTACTTTTACTACAGTAGTTCTCTTTTTCAAAGCTCCCAATCCTCTACTTATTGCCGCCGCCGACAATTCATCACCTATTTTTGCAATAGAAACGATTAAAGGTATTGTTACATATTCCAAGTATAAGCTTGGATTTTTCCACGCCTTTTTATTTTTAAAACTAATTCCTCTCATTTTCATAGCAGTCTTAATAGAGTTGTGTTCTTCTTTCAAAGTTGGAATAAACCTGAATGCAACTGCTGTTGGAATAATAAATGCATTGGGAATTTTCCACTTTACCATGGCTGCTATAAACTCGCTCGTTTTTGTGGACATTACAACATAATATCCCAACATAAAAATTGGAAATAGTCTTAAAATTAAGGCATTCAACAATACTGAAATTGTATTTATGAGTGTAGGCAATGTGTACATATCTTTCGTAAAGTGTGCCATAATAGCCAAGGTAAATAGCCCTCCATAAATGAAAGATATCTTAAATTGTTTATTAGATAATAATAATGCTATTGCCACAATGGCGGATATAAGGCTAACTAAAATATCCTTATATCCGACAGACATTATGGTTGTTATAAATATCATAAATAAAATTTTAGTACGAGGATCTAAGAAAAAGCCCTTTGGTTTATTCGGTTTGTATACCTCATACTCTTCCATTAAATGATACCCGCTCTCTCAAAGTGTTTCTTAAGCATTTTCCTCCCTAAATTTGCACCAATAACTGAGCCGATAAAAATAATTCCAAATGCAGCAATCCCCATCCAAGAAGGCATATATTTTGCGAGTGCAAGTGCATATTGTTCTCCCATTTGTTGCTTAACACCTTCCATATAGGTATCTGCCATTACCCACATTGGCATTTGACAACCTATCATTCCGCAAGAAAATAGCCAAAATCCAATAACATTCTTTTTAAAACTCTTAAAACCACCTGATTTCATAACCAGATCACTGATAATTCCAAATGGAATATATCCCACTAACGCTAACCATGTATAGCCCATAAAATACCAAAACACACCGATAATAATTGACATAATCGTAACCATGCCAAATTTTTCTACTTTAGTTAAAAACAACATAAAGGGAATTCCTGTGACTATAGGAATTAGAAGATAGATAGCTGGGTATAAGATAGGTATTGCATTCATCATCCCTATTACAAAAAACAGAACTAAATAAATAGCTGTATAAATTCCTACATTGATTAGATCTTTAGCTGACAATCCCTTTTTCATTTTTTTTAATCCTCCTTAAATTAAAATAATATAAATCTACATGAGCTATATTTGAATAATTCTCATATAAATCATTTTCACTTATGACAGTTTCCAATTAACTGCCTTTTGTCGTGCCTCAACAAAATTTTTATAGATACCTTCTGCTTGAATTAGCTCTTCATGTGTGCCTTTTTGATTTATTTTTCCATTTGCTAAAACAAGTATTTGGTTTGCATTTTTTATTGTCTTTAGTCTGTGTGCTATCATTATTACTGTTTTATTTCTTGTGAGTTCCTCCATAGCAACCTGCAATTTATCCTCATTTTCAGGGTCTACATTTGCAGTAGCTTCATCGAAAATAATAATAGGTGCATTCTTTATCATTGCTCTTGCAATTGATATTCTTTGTCTTTCTCCACCAGATAAACTTGCACCTCCCTCTCCTATAACTGTTTCATATTGTTCAGGAAGCTTCATAATAAATTCATGACAACACGCTTTCTTTGCAGCTTCTATAACTTCATCATGTGTAGCATCTGGCTTGGCAAACTTTATATTGTTCTCAATAGTGTCTTGAAATAAATAAACATTTTGAAAAACCATACTAATTTGTCTCATTAATGACTCCAATGAATATTCTTTAATATTATGTTTACCTATGCTGATTTCTCCTTTCTCTACATCCCAAAATCTCGCTATCAAATTGCAAAATGTAGTTTTTCCAGCTCCTGAAGGTCCAACTATAGCTGTCATTTGGTTTTGTGGTATCTTGACAGAAATATCATCAAGGATTTTTTTGCCTGAATAAGAAAACTCTACATTATCAAAAGAAATATCGAAAGTAGTAGGCTTTATGTCTTTTCCATCAATATCCATCTGTGGAAATTTCTCTAACTTCTTTGTTTGCTCAATAGATCCACTAACAACTCTGAGAGAAGTTGTTGCACTTCCTGCCAATTTTATTTGAGAAAAAGCAAGAAAAGAAATTATAATCGTCATAACTGTATTTAAGAATGAGAGTTCTCCATTGATATAAAAGAAAATACCTGCACCTATTATCAAAATGCTAAACAAATCCAAAAGAATATTTTGCAAAATCGTATAAGGTGTAAACAGTTTTTCACAATCAAGATTTATTTTTCTACTATTTTCAATAGCACCTCTGACTTTTTCATCTCCTTTCCCTGTTAAATTGAAGGATTTTATAACAGACATTCCTCCAATTTGTTCTAAAATGGCATCAACTAATTTAGCAGATGCTTTTTGTCTTTTAGGAAGAACACTCCTTGATTTGCTTTCCATTTTTGAGAGAACAAATAAGTACAATAGGCATCCAATTGCAACAATAAAACCTATTCTCCACTCAAATGCTAAAATCATTATTGTAAATATTATCGTGTTTATAAAACCTGATAATGTATTTACCATAACCATTGCTGCGGTATTTTCTACATCTTCTAAAACAGTTGTAGAAATTCCAACCACTTCACCAATATTGTTTTCATTGAAAAATCCCATAGGTATTTTTTTTAACATTTCACCTATTGCTACTCTTTTATTTGCCACCATGAAATAACTTGCATGGCATTGCTGTAATTGTGAAAAATAATTTGTAACACTTCTTCCGATTATGCTAATAACAAGAAGTATTAACGCGATCCACGCGGGCATCATGCTCATGTCTTTTTGGACAATTGCTTTCACTATAAAATAAATAGCACTGATTTGAAGCATATGAAAAATCGCAAACAAAAAACTTACCCATATAGAGTGATATACATTTTTCTTTTCATCACCTGAGAAATCTAAAATCTTTTTTAAAGCACTTAACATTTCATCCCACCATCCTTTGTTCCTATATGAGCGTTCCACATATTTCGGTATAATTCACAACCTTTTAATAATTCATCATGCTTACCGTATGAAACAAGTTTTCCATTCTCAATTAAGAATATTTGTTCTGCATCTGTTATAGTTGATAACCTATGAGCAATAATAATCACCGTTTTATCTTTTATAAGCTTTGATAAAGCTTGCTTTATAATCACTTCATTTTCAGGATCTATATATGAAGTAGCTTCATCAAGTATTACAATAGGTGCATTTTTGAGCATTGCTCTCGCTATTGATATTCTTTGCCTTTCTCCACCAGAAACATGGCTCCCACTACTTCCGACAACCGTATCGTAACCATGTTCCATTTTCATAATAAAATCATGACAACCCGATTTCTTAGCAATGTCTTCTACTTCTTTATCACTGGCACTTGGATTACCCATTCGGATATTTTCCCTAATACTTTCGTTGAACAAAAAATTATCCTGCGAAACAAAGGCAGTTAAACTATATAATTGCTTTAATGGAATTTCATTAAGATTGTATCCACCAATATTTATATTTCCTTCCGTAATATCCCAATATCCAGCTATTAATTTTGCTAAAGTTGACTTGCCACTTCCACTTGGTCCAACAAAAGCCACTGTTGTCCCTTCTTTTATGTTTAGGGATATTCCATGAAGAATTTCTTTTTCTTCTTCATATCCAAACTTTACATTTTGTAAATCAATATTATATTGCTGGATAGTTACTTCTCTATCAGAATGCTTTTGTTCTTTTCCTTCTAAAATTAAGTTAATAGAATTAGCAATAGTTCCTATCTTAGCAAGACCATCAACAAAATTGATTGTTTCAAGTAAAGGTCCTGCAATACCTAAAGATAGAATAATTACAGATATAAATACTTCTGCACTTAAACTGCCGCTAATGTAGAAATACCAACCAAATGGAAGCACTGTTATCATTGTAGTAGGAGATATATTTTTAGATAAAGATACAGGTAACTGACAGCTCTTCATCCATTCATAAAAGTATCTTGCATTTGCAATGACTTTATCTTTGTACTTTGCGTACGATCTCTTGTCTTGATTAAATGTTTTTATCACTTCTATTCCATTGACGTACTCAATAATTGCAGAATTCATTTCTCGATTTACCTTTACAGATCCTTCATATTGAACAGCATAATTTTTCATTACGAGTCCCATAAAAAGCATTCCCACAGGAATGGATACTAATGATAAAAGAGCCATTCTCCAATCAAGAAATAATAAGTAAATAAATATACTCAAAGAACCTAAGAGATTCGATGTCATTTCAGGCAACAGGTGAGCGAGCGGTTTCTCCATACTTTCAACCTGATCCACTATAATCTGCTTAAAGTTTCCGCTTGGAACAGAGATTATTTCTCCTAATGGCATCTTTGGAAGTTTTTCAAGCATTCTTAAACGAACATCTTTCAGTACACTAAAAGTTGCTTTATGGGATACAGATAAAGCCATAGAGTATAAAAATGATTTTAAGATGTAGGATAACAATCCTATTCCTAACCATAAAGAATAAATTTTAAAATCCTCATTTCCCTTTAACAATTCAACTAAAATACGACTTGCTGCAATATATGGAATAATCCCTGCAATAACACCGATACTCGCTATAAATACAGATGTTTTTAACTTTGAATGTTCCTTTTTTGCAAGCTCCCACAATATAGTAGCAGGACTTTTTTGTTTCATAATCAACACCTCCAAATAAAATAACTTAATTAGCTAACTTAGTTATCTTTATTTTAAAAAATATAAGGGCGCTTAATACCCTTTCCCTTATATTTAAAAACCTCGTAATTTCTCCCATCCATCATAAAAAAACTTCGAAACTATTCTTGTGTTTAACTTTACTTCTTCTTCTGTTTGAGAATGTATTATAATTTCACACAATGCATTAATATAAGCATGGTTTAACAAATGCATTGCATTTTTAGGGACTTCTGATTTTATATTCTTTTTCTTTGAAACAAAGTATAAATTTCTAATTATCTTTTTATATTTTCTTAAATG
>ERZ773005.506-NODE-506-length-29386-cov-13.343493_pt1 | contig 29386 bp, 27 predicted proteins | sample MGYA00580666_ERZ773005 | MGnify/ENA primary metagenome ERZ773005 (study PRJEB29015, sample SAMEA2737999) | human oral metagenome | biome: human oral; feature: human-associated habitat; material: dental | place: China | collected 2061 ...
CGATGCGCCGGGATAGCCGTCGGGGGCTCCAGGGCAGCCTCCACCCAGCGTGCCCCAACCGCCCTGCGGGTGGCCGCCCGGACGCCCATCGGGGTATCCGCCCTGTCCGCCCATCTGGAAGAGGTCCTGGGCGTTCACGCCGCCTGCCATCTGGGCCATGTTCATGCCGGCAAGGCCCACGAAGGCACCGGCAGCGTTTCCGGCGGCAGCGCGCATGGCGTCGCCCTGCGCAGAGGCGAGGTTCGCCGCCGCCATGCGGGGGTCTCGCATGACCGCCGTGCGCTGGAGCTCCTTGATGGCCTTCTCGTCTTCCGGGTCTGCTGCCATGGCGTTCACGCCAAAGGCCACGATCTGGATGCCGCGGACCTCGCGCCACTTCTTGGAGAGGATGTCCGAGAGCGCGGCCGAGACCTCCTCGGTGTGCGCCGGGATGGCAGAATAGCGCACGCCCATCGCGGAGATGCGCGCGAAGGCTGGCTGTAGGGCCGTGAGAAGCTCGCTTCGGAGCTGGGGGGCAATCATGTTGCGCGTGAAGGGCTCCTCCACGTTGCCGCAGACGTTCTTGTAGAAGAGCAGGGGGTCTGCGACCTTGAAGGAGAACTCGCCGTTGCAGCGCACGGAGACGTCCATGTCGAGGCCTATGTTGTTGTCGACCACGCGGAAGGGCACGGGCGTGGGGGTGCCATAGCGATTGCCCATGACCTCTTTGGTGTTGAAGTAATAGACGCGCTGGTCAAGTCCGGTGTCTCCGCCAAACGTGAAGCGCCTGCCAATGTTTTTGAACGTGTCGAGAAGCCCTGCGCCAAGGCCTCCCGTGAAGACGGAGGGCGCCGCCTTTGAGTCGTAGGTGTACTCGCCCGGCTCGGCGCAGAAGTCCACGACCTTGCCCTGCTCGACGATGACCATGCACTGGCCGGAGTTCACGACCACGATCGATCCGTTGGAGATGATGCTGTCGTCGCCCTTGGTGTTGGTGCTGCGTGCACCCGTACGCTTCTGGCCCCTGACGCACAGGACATCGGCGTCAAGGGCCTCGCAGTAGATCATCTCTTTCCACTGGTCGGCGAGGTTGCCGGTGAGGGCCCCAAGTGCCGCCTTGATGAGTGCCATGTGATACCTCTCCCTTCCTGCCGGCGTCCGTGCTAATCCTGGAGGTCGCGCATCACGCGGGCGACGATCCTGGCCTCGTCGGTGGACATGATGAAGGGGTGTCCACCAATGATGAGCTTGCCGCCGTCGCGCTCGATGCGGCAGTCGTCGAAGTCGTCCCAGTCGAGGAAGGCGGAATCGCCGTCCTCGTCAACCATGTAGAGGCCAGATACGGTAACGGCGAAGCCCACCTTGCAGCTGCCAAAGATCGTCGTGTCGACCACGCAGTAGACCTCCTCGGCATCGTCGTCATCGATGTCAAAGCGCCTCACTGCGGCGTCGATCTTGGAGCGGTTGCTGTCCAGACGGTCGCCAAAGTAGGCGTCGGAGAGGTCGGACTCGTCGTCTACGTACTCGTCGTAGGCGTTCTGGAAGAAGGACTCGAAGTCGAAGGCGTCGTCAGTGTCGTCAGCGCCGTCCTCGAAGTCAGCCGTGGCGGCGCCCGCAGTCTCGCCATCCCTGAGCCTGAAGACGCTGTCGCAGCTGGCGCAGCGGCCAAAGGCGCCGTTGTCAAAGGGGATGACGTCGCCCATGCAGTTGGGGCACCTCATCGAGATCGCTTCCATGGGACATCCTTTCACGCGCTGGAACGGGGCTGTTTGGTACGTTGCGCAGATTCTAGGAAGACCCCGCAATGGCAACCTCATTCCAAGGTATGAGACCGCCTGCCAGCGGATAGACGCCCACGGCAAAAGGAGGCTCATACTTTGGCATGAGGACATTCGCCGAACAAGCCCGCACACTGCGCTCAATCGGGGCGGCACCGTGTGCGCCTAAAGACCTCGCCCGAACAGGAGTCCCAACATGGCATTTGGATTCAAGCTCAAGACCGTTAGGACCAGCCAGAGCTTCGCGAACGAGAAGGAGCTGTTCGACCGCATCAAGGACGAGAAGTTCACCGCAGGCAAGCCCGAGCTCGTGAAGAACGGCTTTGCGGACGTAATCGTGTTCCCGCCGCTCGACCGCCAGAACCAGGTGTGGGTAATGGTTCAGGGCAAGAACAAGATCTTGATCCAGAAGAACCAGATGGTGGGCGTCGGCGACCAGCTCGTCAATGCCGCCTTCGATACCGTGACCGGCGGGCTCTTCTCCTTTGGCTCCGTCCTTGGCGGCAACGCCAAGAAGATCGAGAAGCTCGTCGAGGCCACGGCCTCCGAGCTAGAGGCACTTAACCTGTAGAAGCGCCCCTTCCGGGTGCCCCCGCTTGGGGGCGCCCACAGGGCGCTTTGCGTCTGCGCTCAGTCGTCTTTACGACTACCATGATAGCTGTCCGTGGCCGGGCGTCTCATGCGTCTTGGGAGATTCGGAGGGTCCAGATGGCGTCACCAACACTGCCGGTCACCGCGTCGCATGCCCTCCAGGAACAGTGAGCGCCCATGCTGAACAAGATTCCCCTAGAGCTCGACGAGTACCTCTGGGCGCAATGGAGCTGCACCCGCCTCGCGTTCATCTGCGCCCCCCTCGGCTTCGGCAAGACCGAGTTTGCCCACCGCGTGCTCCAAGGCCTTGACGTGCTGGAGGTCAACGCCGAGACGACCGACGTCGGCGTTGCCGTCACCGTCGAGACGGCACGGGGGCATGACGCCGTCCTCGTGGACAACATCCACGATGCCGTCTCCGTCTCCCAGGGCGCGGCGCTCGCGTCCGTGGTTGCGCAATGCGGCGACACGCGCTTCGTCTTCATCTCTCGCGCGCCCATGCCCGGATGGCTTACGCCCTTCTTCGCCAAGGGTGACCTGCTCATCGTCACGAACGATGACCTCTACTTCACCGACACGGACATAGCGCGCCTCCTGGTGGCCAACGGCCTTGCTCCCACACCCCGGCTGGTCGAGCGCATCGCCGCCGTCACGTCCCGTTATCCCCTGGCGGTCTCGCTCGCCCTCGCACACATCCTGCACGGCGAGGACGCGTGGGAGGAGGACCTCACCGACGAGGCCATGCGCTACTTCGAGTCCGAGTTCAACCGACGCTTCGACCCAAAGGTCCAGGGGCTCATGCTGCTCATACCGCTCTTCGACAGGATTGACGAGTCCCTTCTCACAAGCGTGCTCGGCGAAGCCGACGGCGAGATGCTCCTCGACGCGCTCCAACACACCACATGCTTTGTCACGCGCGACAGCCAAGGCTGGAACGTGAACCCAGGCATGCGCGCCTTCTGTCAGTGGGAGCTCATGCGCCGTTACGAGGATGCCGCACGCTCGCCCATGGTCGAGCGTGCCGTAGACTACTACGTAGCCCAGGGCAACTACATAAACGCGCTCGATCTGTGCTCGCGCGCCAAGAACGGTGCGCGCATGCTTGCGATCCTAGACGAGCACGCACGGCTTAACCCCGGCAGCGGAACCTATTGCGAGCTCGAGCACTACTACCACGACCTTCCCGAAGGCATGATATGCGCCTCTCCCAGGCTCATGCGCACCATGAGCTTGCTCGACTCAATGCTCATGGACGCCGTTGGGTCGGAGCGCTGGTACACCGAGCTTAAGGACTACGCAAGCGCACCGGAGCGCACGCGAGACGAAAGGCATGTTGCCAACGCCAACCTCGCCTATCTCGACCTGGCGCTCCCCCATCGTCGCCTGATAAGCCTCACGGATGCCGTGGGGGCCCTCGCGAAGGTGAACGCCAGCGACGACCCAGAACTCACGCCCTCCATGACGAGCGCCATGCCCAGCATCATCAACGGCGGACGCGATCTCAGCCCTTGGGTCCCCACAGACGAGAAGACCTGCGTCCTCATTGGCAAGCTCGTCGAGCGCGCCTTGGGGAGGCTCGCCGTGGGCTGCATCGAGGTCGCCCTCTGCGAGAGCAAGTTCGAAAAGGGCGAGGACGTTACCCCCTACGTTGCGCGGGTGAACGCCGTCCTCCCCAAGATCAGGCGCAACGGTGACCCCTCCATCGAGTTTGCTGCCATTGGCATCCAGTGCAGGAACCTCATGTACTGCGGGGATGCGCGTCAGGCGCTGGCGCTTCTCGACCTCCACAGGCGCCACTTCGCCCAGAGCGAGATTCCCGAGCGCAAAAGGATCGTTGCGAACCTCGATGCGCTGCGCTGCCACGCCTGGCTGCGCCTGGGGCAGACCGAGCGCGCTCATGCGTGGCTCGAGGAGAGCGCACCGGACTTCTCCAAGCCGCTCGACTTCCTGAACCGCTACATCTACAAGACCGTAAGCCAGGTGTACATCTCGGAATCGCGCTACGACGAGGCGCTTCGGCTCATGTCCACGCTCAGCGAGTACGTGAAGTCCCGCGACAGGGTCATCGACTGCATCCACTACGACGTGCTCGCGGCCATTGCCGCATGGCGCAGCGGCAAGGACGACTGGAGACGATGGATTGCCGATGCGCTTGACCAGGCAAAGCGCTATGGGTACGTGCGCACCATCACGCTGTACGGCGCAGCCGTGCTGCCGCTGCTCACTGAGGCCCGAAGGCACGCCAAGGAGATGGGCGTGGACGAAGACCAGCTGGCGCGTCTTGTGAGGGGTGCCCGCGTCCAGGCGTCGCACTACCCCAACTTCATGTCGTCGCCCTCGGGACCGGCAGAACCCCTCACCAAGACGGAGGGCCAGGTGCTGCGTCTCATCTGCCAGGACAAGAGCAACGCTGAGATCGGCGAGCTCCTGGGCATCAAGCTGCCTACGGTGAAGACCCATGTGAGCCACATCCTCACCAAGCTCGGCGTGAGCAGGCGCGCCCAGGCCGCCAGTGAAGCCCGCCGTCTCCACCTGGTGTGACAATGCGAGATGGGGGCAGCCCTGAGGGCCCGCTACCCCGGTGTGCCCCTCGCTTCTCGGCTCGGCCCCTAATACTTTGGGATGATGTACGGGCACCAGCGGTCCCATAGGATTCCTTTCAGCAGCACGACAGCTCCACAGGAAACCATGGCACGCAGAGAGGAACCACCATGCTCAACAGGAACCGCATCGTCACCGTCGGCCTCGCCCTCGCCCTCCTCGCCTCCCCTGTCGCCCTCACGGCCTGTGGCGGCTCCGGCGCCGACGAGGACTCCGACGCCGTCGCCACCGAGTCGACCTCCACCGAGCAGAGGACCGACGACACCACCACGAGCCAGAATTCGACCACCTCCGACAACTCGACGAGCGGCAGCTCCGGCAAGACCTACTCCATCGCCACCTCAGAGATCACCGAGGCCTACATGGGCGTCGCCGAAAGCGGCGAGACCGTCTACTACGTGGGCAACGGCGACGGGTCCAAGACAGGCATCTTCTTCCTCAACGCCGAGAAGATGGCCCACGTGAGCTTCATGGGCGCAGCAACCGCGACCGACCAGAACGGCGAGAGGCTCATCACCATCACCGACGAGCTCTCCGGCAACTCCATCACCTTTGGCGTGACCGTCAACGATGACGGCACCATCACCATCGACATGGGCAGCGAGCTTGGCAAGGCCATCCTCGCCAAGTGCGAGGTCTCCGAGGCCGTCGACGCCATCAAGACCATCCAGGGCAACACCAGCCAGGTGGGCTAGCGCATCCCTTCTCGGTGCCGCTCCCCCTGGCCCCAGCTCTCCCGTTCCTTCCATCTCTCCTTGGGGACCACCCACCCCCGACCCCCGGCCAACCGCGACTCGGCCGGGGGTCGCCTCATGCAGATGCCGTGTGGGGTCACCCGATGACCAGGCACGCGGCAAGCATCGTGGGGGGATTTGGGACGCAGGGCAGGATGGGAGCAAACCCTGCGCGCGTGGGCGCTATCATGGCGCACGTGGCTTGCTGGATCCATTGGAAGGAGGTCGCATGCGCATAGCTCTCATAACCGGGGCCTCGAGCGGGCTGGGCCGCGAGTACGCACGCTGGGCGGACGCCCATGGCAGCTTCGACCAGATCTGGGCCATCGCGCGCCGAGAGGAGCGGCTCCACGCGCTTGCCAAGGAGCTCTCGACCCCCGTGCGCGCGCTACCCCTGGACCTCACGGAGGGGTCTGCGGCAACGACGCTCCAGGCGATTCTCGACGAGGAGGCGTGCGACGACCCCTCCCTCGAGGTGGGGCTCCTTGTGAACGCGGCAGGCTTTGGCAAGTTTGGCACGTATGCGGACATGACGCTTGCCGAGGCCGACTCCATGGTCGACCTCAACTGCCGTGCGCTGGTGGACGTGACGCAGGTGGCGCTTGCACACATGCGAGGCGGCGGGCGCATCGTCCAGGTTGCGTCCAGCGCCTCGTTCCAGCCGCTTCCGGGGCTCAACGTGTACGCGGCAAGCAAGGCGTTCGTGAGGAGCTACACGCGAGCGCTCCGCTTTGAGCTGCGGGGGCGGGGCATCCACGTGACCGCCGTGTGCCCGCTTTGGGTGAAGACCGAGTTCATCGACGTCGCGCGCCGGACGGCCAACGGCCAGACCGTGCGCCACCCCTTCCCCATGCTGGGAGCATGTCGTGTGGTGCGCTGGTCGATGCTCGTGAACGCCGCAAACTACCCCGTTGCCACCTGCTGCGTCACCGGCCTTCTCATGCGGATCGCCGGCAAGGTCATTCCCGCTCCGCTCATCATGTGGGTCTGGGAGGGTGTCCGGAGGATTTGAGGGACGGCCCCCTAGGGCGGCGTCAGGCCGAGGGCGTGACCGGGTCTGGCAGCTCGCAGACGTCCTCAAAGTGCGTTATGCCCAAGTACGGTGCAAGGCGAGCGTCTGACATGAGGGCGCGAGCGGCCGCGCTGGCATCCCAGTAGTGCATGGGGAAGAGCGCGCGGGCGCCAACCACGTCCATAAGGGCGGCAATGCCAGCGGCCGGGTCCTCAAGGCGCGGGTCGAGCGGGACAAAGGCAAGGTCAACGGGGCCAGGGACGATGCGCGAGAGCTCCGTGCGGAAGAACTTCTCGGACGCCGCGTTCTGCTCGGCCGGGCGTGCCCACTGCCACGAGTTGAGGTCGCCCGAGAAGAAGGCCGAGGTGCCACAGGCACGGACGAGAAATGCCACGCCCTCGTCGTTGGACTCCAGGGTCTCGACGGAGAGCGGGACGGTAGCGCCGGCAGCGTCGGGCAGGCTGCCCATGCCATCGAGCTGCAGCTCGTAGGACTCGTGCGGCTCGACGGCGGTCACGCGGGCATCGGCCGGGGCGTCTGCCGCAACGTCCTCGTCCAGCACGTAGCGCACGTTGGGGAACTGCTCGCGCAGCGACCAGATGCAGCGTCCGTAGTGGTCGGAGTGCTCGTGCGAGACGAGCGTGACGAGCGGCAGGTCGTAGCGGAGCCTGGGGAGCTCGCCTGTGTACCAGTCGAAGAGCAGTGTGCAGCAGGCGAGCTCGACGGCAAAGCCACTGTGGTAGATATGAGTAATGCGCATGGCGGGTCCTTTCTTGCGGGCGACTTGGCGTCGCGGTGGTGGACGCGGGCGTCACCCCCTACCAGCTGCCGCAGGCGGTGACGCGCCTCGTTGCCACACGCGACCCCCTCATGGTCGATCTTGCCCCATGCCTTCAGGCCCTCGTTACCAAGCGTTTACACAACGAGCCTTGCGGCGAGGGCGGCAGCGGACGTATAGTCCTCCACAACACAAGTGTAGACCGTCACACGACAAATCATTCGAGAGGAGCGCCAGAGATGAACCGCATCGTCACAGCCAACGCAGGCACGTCCATGAACTGGTGGTGGCGCGATTCGCAAGCGGTCGGTCGATCGTGAGTCTCTCGCGCCATATCTTCGCGAGGTAAAGAGGCTCCCGGTTTGGCCGGGAGCCTCTTCTTTGTGCTCGTGCGCCCCATCCCAAGCAGGCAGTGCGCATCCCATCACATACGGCACAGTGAGCCAGACGAAAGGAACCAGACCATGTCCGAGAACACCAGCTCCCAGCAGGCCCGCACCGTCACCTCCCCCGACCGCGGCAAGCTCGACGTCCGCGCCCTCGTCCTCCTCGCCGTCCTCCTCGCGGCCGGGTTCATCCTCAACTTCACGGTAGGCAAGGCCATCTCGAGCATCTCCGGTGGCATGATCAGCCCCGAGTTCATCATCTCGGCCTTCTGCCTCACCATTCTGGTCATCCGTCCCAACGTCACCCAGGCCCTGGTCATTGGCCTCATCTCTGCGGCAGTGATCCAGATCACCACCACATCGCCCTTCGTCGACTTCGCGGCCGAGGGCGCAGCCGCGATGCTCATGGCCCTCATCGTGAGCGCCGGCATGCGCGGCAGCGCCGAGAAGTTCGTCCCCGCGCTTGGGACCCTTGTCACCACGGTGGTCTCCGGCGTCATCTTCATGATCATCAAGATCGCGATGATCGGAGCCGCCCAGGAACTCGCTGCGGCCATGCTCCCTGTGATCCTTGCCACCGGCGTCTTCAATGCCATCCTCGTCCAGGCGCTCTACGCCCCCGTCCGCAAGGCCCTCAAGAGATAGTCCGCCCTCCCCGACCGTCCCGTTCGGCCTGTCCCGTCCGGTCACCGTCCCGTCGGATCGGGCAGGCCCTCGGCATCGCCGACCCCACCAAGGAACCAAGGAGATGGTCCGCCGTGGTCAACGTCATCGACTACGTCCTCGGAGACACGCTTCTGCACCGGCTGAACCCCGTGACCAAGCTGGGCATCGCCGCGGCCATCATCGTCGCGACGTTCTTGGCGGACACCTACCCCATGCTCGTGGGGCTTCTCGCCCTCACGTTCGCGCTGGGCGCCTACTCCCGCTCCATGGGCAAGCTCGTCTCGCTGCTCAAGCTGGTGGTCCCGCTCGCCGTGGTGATGCTGCTGCTGCAGACCGTCTTCGTGCGCGGCGGTGGGACGGTCTTCGCGTGGGCGACCACGGAGGGGTTCGTCACGGGAGGCAAGGCCTGCCTGCGCCTCCTGGGTGTGGCTCTGCCGCTCATCCTCATGCTGGGCGTGACGAGGCTGAACGACCTTGCGAACGCGTGCGTGGAGGTGCTGCACGTCCCCTACCGCTACGCGTTCACGTTCACCACGGCACTGCGCTTCGTGCCCGTGTTCGGCCAGGAGATGAACGCGATCGTGGAGGCGCAGACGGCGCGCGGGGTCGAGTACGACACCAAGAACCCCATCGGCAAGCTCAGGCTGATGCTGCCGCTGTGCGTGCCCCTGTTGGTGGGCTCCGTGGGGAAGACGGACGCCACGGCACTCGCAGCCGAGCAGCGAGGCTTCTACCTGCGCACGCGCGAGAGCAGCTTCAAGCGCTACCCCATGGCGGCGCGAGACGCCGCCGCGCTTGCGCTCTGCGTGGCGCTGGTGGCGGCGGGAGTGCTACTGTAGCCACCCTGCCATAACGCCGAAGGGAGACGCGCCATGCCCATACGAGACAGGCTCTTCGAGCTGCGGGATCCCAAGTACGCCGCCTTCCAGGCGAAGCTGACCCCGAACGTGCCGACCGAGAGGTTCATCGGCGTCCGCGTGCCCGATGCGCGAAGGCTTGCCAAGTCGCTTTCCGATGGTCCGGAGGCGACCGAGTTCCTGACCAGGCTGCCGCACGACTACTACGACGAGGACGTCCTTCATGCCCTGCTGGTCTCCGAGATGAGGGACTACGAGACCTGCATTGCCGCAGTGGACTTGTTCCTTCCCCACGTGGACAACTGGGCCGTCTGCGATGTCATGTCCCCGAAGGCATTCAAGGGGCACAAGGCGGACCTTCTCGACAAGATACGGGGCTGGTCCTCCTCGAGGGAGACCTACACCTGTCGCTTTGGCCTGGAGATGCTGATGACGCACTTCCTGGACGACAACTTCGAGGCCGATCTCCTGGAGGTTCCCGCCTCCGTCCACTCGGAGGAGTACTACGTCAACATGATGATCGCCTGGTTCTTCGCGACGGCGCTCGCGAAGCAGTGGGACGCGACCGTCCCCTACCTGCAGCGTGGCAGCCTCGCGCCCTGGGTCCACAACAAGACGATCCAGAAGGCGCGCGAAAGCCGTAGGGTCACCGACGAGCAGAAGGCCTACCTCAAGACGCTGAAGCGCTGACGCAGGCATGTCGTCTCATGACATGCAAAAGGTGCGGCTGGCATCCTGCCAGCCGCACCCGACTTGGGTCTGTGCGAGGGCGCCGCGAGACGCCGCACGCTAATGTGCGCGACACCGCAGCGCTGCACCGACAAGCAGAGTGCCAACAGCTGCGACTCCCACGGCGACGGGAGCAACGGGAAGAGCGGGATCTCCGGTCTGCGGCAGAGCACGGCGCACCTTCGCCTTTGGCGTAGCTGCCGGTGCCTTCGGCTGCGACGGAGGTCCCGGCTGCGGCACCGGCTTCTTGTCGTAGACGGCATAGACCGTCATGTCGCCGTTGACCACGGTCGAGCCGTCGAACGCGTCGCCCGTGCCGTCCTGTTTGGTGTTCCACCCTTTGAAGACGCATCCGTCCTTGGAGGGATTCGCGGGCATGGATTCGTCGGTCAAGGCATCGCCGTCGATCGTCTTGCCCTGCTCGGCCTTGACGGAGGCGTAGGTATCGCCATCGTTCACGAAGGTCACGGTGCAAGGCTGAGAAGCATCGACCCTGAAGCTATAGGTCATGAGATTGGGCTTGTCGGCCGGAGCGGCCGCGTCGCGGCCGGCATCGTTCTGCTTCGCGGCGAAGAGCATGGGGATGCGGGCGTACCAATGCTTGTTATCGTATTGCGCGGACGTATCCTTGTTGATGATCGCATCGTTGCTCGAGGAGCTCACGACCTCGTGCGCGCCGTATGCGTAGGCGACCACCGTGCTGTCCTGGTCGCGCGCCACCTGGTCGGTCACCTTGAGGCCATCGATGCTCAGGGTCGCGGACCGCACGCCCTGGATGCGTGCGTATAGGTCCTTCAGGGGCTCGTATTCCCCGTGAGGCTTGAGGCGCGCCTTCACCACGAGCCTCTTGCCGCCCTTCTCTTTCGAGACGCTCAAATCGAAGCCGTCGATGCCCGTAAGCTTGTAGGTGGTCGAATCGGTGGCCTCGAGGCCCTCGGGCAGGTCGAGCACGAAGGCAAACGCGCCGTCCGAGCTCGCAAGGCCGTTCTCGGGCAGGTCGTTGAGCATCGTGTAATATGCTGGGAACTCCGAGTTGATGACCGCCAAAAGCGCGGTGTTACGCACCCGCTTGAACACGTCGAGGTCGAGCTGAAGGTCGAGGTTCACGGTATCGCCCACCTCGTGCTTCACGACGGCGGTGCTCGATTCCCCACGCTCTTGGATGTCGCCGCGGACGTTGTAGTCCGTCGAATCGACGGTCAGCACGTCCGTCTCGTAGTTGAAGTCATAGGGATTCCACTGCTTGCCGCCCTGCCAGTGGTTGAGCGCCGGATCGCTCGGCTCCGCATGGGGGAGGTCCATCGAATAGACCGCCCAGTATTGCGTTACGAGCTCCCTAAGCTCATCTTCCGCCGTCTTGCCCGCGATGATGCCCGCGTCGGGGAAGCCGGGTATGTAATACTCATGCGCAACGTCATCCGACCACTTGAGCCTGCTGTTCTGGAAGTAGTCGACAAGGTAGGTGGGCATGACGCGATGCAGTCCGGACTCATCGGTATACCAGCAGAGCTCCGACCAGTAGTTACCCTCGACCTGGGCCTTGTACTCATCTGGAATGGGCTCCTCGGCCTGCGCCGGCACAGCGGCGATCGACGAGAGCGCAAGTACGAGTGCGGCGACGGCGCTTGCGAGTGCGCGGGTGCCCAGCCGTGCGCCGCGCGACGCACGGCAATCATGTGAACTGCACCTTGAGCGTTGTGGCATGAGACCCCTCCCCGTCTTTTACCAAAGCAGTTTTTCATTTTATTTTAAGTTCACGGGAAAGACAACGGCGCGCACAAGGGGGGGGTCAACCATGCGCGCAGGGCAGGCCCGTACAGCTCTCCCCTCCCTCGCCACTTCGCAATCCGCCAACCCTCGATGCGCGACCGGGTTTCGACGAAATTCCGGTAGGGGCCGTCGTGCGAGACGAGCTCCGCATGCGTGCCGCGCTCCGCGACGCAGCCGTTTTGCCGACCTGGTTGAAGGTCTCGATGGCCCCGATGCCCCCGGCGACGCCTACGATCGCGAAGGCCGGCGGCGCGGCGAGCTTCACGCGCCGTCCCTTCGTGGACGACGCGAGCTGGGCTCGCCAAAGGTATCTGGGCAGCCGCAACTCGAACGAATTGTAAGTCGAGTTGCGGTCGAGAAGCATTGACGGTAGCCGCGAGGTCCGTAGGCGTCGGCGCTCGGGTTCCGGGAAACGGGCACGCCGTGCAATCGGCATCCTATGAGAGCAGGGTCTCGTCCAGCAGGAAGTCGTATATCCCCATGCGGATCACCCCGGATTCGTCAATCCAGGGTGGCATGGTGGTCTCGCTGATGACCACCATGCGGAAGAAATCACGCACGGCCAGAAGCGGGCGCAGCTCGGCGACAGCCTTCTCGGGGCTTTCCATCGAGAGGGCCGACTGAACGTAGATCTGGTCCGGCGCCCTCATGGCGACGAAGTCTATCTCCGCCCTCTTCCGGCGGGCCTTCCCGTCGCCGTCCTTCTCGGAGACGCCGACGTCGACCGCCTAGCCACGCGTCACGAGCTCATTGTAGATGACGTTCTCCATGAGGTGCGTCTCCTCCTGCTGCCTAAAGCCCAGCCCTACGTTGCAACAGCTACTCTTTCCGCAGCCGCCCCCTGTAACTTTCGCCCCATTGCCTCAGGGCGTCAAGCGCACCGACTCCGACGTGGCAACGGCAGTCCGAGCCATCGTGGTACTCGCCTTCGCATGGCTCATGGCAGCGATAACGGGTCAGGTGGGGACGCTTGGACCCATCGGCGTCATGTCGTGGGCCTTCCTCGTGCTCTCGGACGTCACCACCGGCGCGAGCTGGATCTGCTACTACTTCGCCTCCAACAGGGCATCGTGAGCGTCGTGGTGCCCATCGACAAGCTCTCGATGCTCGTCTCCATGAGGTTCGCGGCCGTCGTGCTCCGCGAAAGGTACACCAAGCGCTCGCTCGTGGGGCTTGCGCTCGTCACCATAGCGACGTTCGCGATGGCCGTGTGGACGTGAGGGGTGATGTCATCTTCGACCAGCTGGCGATGGATGGCTAGAGCACGATCGTTACGCCCGGAGTGGGAGCTCGCCCTACGAAGACCAGCCATGGTTCCCTTTGGTTACCCTGCCAGATTGGCCACAAGAACGATAAACGCCACGGTGAGGACAACAGCTCCCACGACAATCGCCCAGGCACTCGGTCGTGCGAGGTTCAGGGTCCAGCCGACGCCGAAGCGCTTGGGCAGGAAGACGCTCGCGTCCCCTGGGTTGAAGTAGAGCACGCCGAGCTTCCAGTGCTCGTCGTCATCTGCCAGGAGCCCGTCGTCGTCCCGCATCCTCCCGAACACGCGCGAGCCCGCCTGGCCATAGACGACCGAGAGCACCACGCCACCTATGACAAGGGGGACGCAGAGCATCATGATGACAAGCCCCGCCTGCCCAAGCCCGATGAGCCCCGCCGATGAGAGCAGGAACAGGAGTCCGGAGCCCCCACTCAGGAGCACCCCCGTGACAAGCAGGAGCGCGCTCTGCGCGCGGGCGAAGAGCCCGTATGCCAGGGCGGACGTGGCGGGCGCGCCAGGGTCGGCCGGACGCTTCGAACGCAGGATCGTCCAGTGGGCAAAGACGAGGCACGCCGCCATGAACGCCTCGAAGGCGATGGGAAACCCGATGGCGCTGCCGAGCGTCTTCGGCACGTAGCGACTGACGTTCCCCGCGAAGTCGGCATGCATCGGCAACTGCTCGGGCATGCCGGGATAGAGCACGAGCCCCAGGCAGGCCGTCCCCAGGATGACAGGGACGTAGACGAGATCCCATGCGAGGGGAATCGCACCCGGCAAATCCTTCTCGGCGACGCTGGCGACCGCCTGATGGCTCCTCACCCCCCAGCCCTCGGAGAGCTTGAGCGCGCTCACCTTGCAACGGTTACGCAGCATGAGCACGAACGACATGACCACAGGGACGAGCAGGGCGGCACACATGAGCACCGTACCGATCACATCCTGGCCAGAGACCATCAGCGCACCGGCCGCCAGGGAAGCGACGGTCGCCGCCGCCGCCAGGGCGAGCATCACCATGGCATAGCGCCTCTTGAGGGCGACGAGGCGTGGGTCCCTCTGGGCGGAGGCGGGCACCGTCACGGCAAAGCACTCGTTGCGGCGCATGAGATACGGGGTGAAGGCGAGCAGGAGGCCGACGACGAGCGTCAGCAACGCCAGCATGCCAATAGTGGCGACAGCGATCACGATCATGCCTCCTCAGGCGAAGACTCTGTGGCAAACTCTGCGAACACGCGACTGGCCTGGGTGCGCGCGGCCTCCAGGAACGTCTCCTCGGCCCCGCCCTGGGCACGGTGCTCCAAGGCAAGCTGGCGGAGACCTGTCGCGAGCCGCTCCGAGTTTGCCGCCATGCGTTCGGGCGTCGCGGTCTGTCCGAAGTCCGCCACGACCGCCCCCGAGCGGCCGCGCATGAGGAGGTACCCCTCGTCCCTCAGCACGGCATACGCCTTGTTCACGGTATGGAGGTTCACGCCGAGGTCGCCCGCGAGCGTACGCACGCTGGGGAGCCGATCGGCGACAGAGAGCTCCCCCCGTGCGATGGCCGCCACGATCTGGTCGCGGATCTGCTGGTAGACGGGTGTCTGGTCCGTCTGGTCAATGCGGAGGATCACCGCTGGCCCCCTACGTGTTAGGTCCCACCTGCCCTGGCATGACTATACCGCTCGCGCCCGCCCTTCACCGGTCCTGGAGCGGGATGTGCACCGCGGCCCTCGCGACAAGCGCGGACGCCGTGAGGACCACCAGTGCGACGGCCACGCCCGCCGCAGTGCCTACACCACCTGTGAGCGACGTCGCCGCAAACCCGGCGAACGTCGCAAGGAAGCCCACGCCGACGCAGATGCCAACGCTCGCCGAGCGCTTGACCGGCTCGTACTCGCTCGTCCAGTCGTAGTTGGGACGCCGCGCGTCCAGGAGGGCGCCCAGGCACGAGGACAGGGCCCCCATCGCCAGCGGGGCGATGACGCACAGGATGGCATCGAGCGGTGTCCTCGCGACCCCCACGGCGACGATCGTCCCGGAAATCACGGAAGCAGGTCCCGTGACGAGCAGGCTCAGTGCCAGCTTGGCACCGATTATCGCGGAGGGGCGCACCGGTGCGGTCTGCGCTATCCAACGGGCACTCCCCTCGAGCGAGGTCGACGAGGCGGCAGTTGACGTCATCGCCATGCAGAATGCCAGAACCCACGGAAGCGTCCCGACCATCAGGGTTGACAGCGCGTCGCGATCAACCCCCGGGACGTTCATCGCAGACGCGATGGACCCGGGCCCAGCCACGACCACCGCGATGGCAGCGGCAAGTGCGAGGATGGGACCAGGTGCGGTGTTCATAAGGTATATCGGGGTCCCAACCCACAGCCTGAGCTCCTTGCGGACAAGCGCGACCAGGGGGTTTCGAAGGGAACCCGTCCTCGCGGACGTGCCTCGCGCCCTTCGCAGGCCTCCGGCGGAGAGCAGGGAGCTCATGGGCACCAGGAAGCGTGACAGCACGGCGATGGCGGCGACACCGGACGCGACCGAGGTTCCGGCGTACAGCGCAAGCGCGGGCGCGCTCCCCCCTATCGCATCCGCCGCCCACGCGGCGGGCGGCCACAGTGCCGACACGGCCTCCCTCACCTGACCTCCCGTTGCGGCAAGGGCATCGATGCCTCCCTGGTCGGACATGCCCGCGCCTCTCGTGGCGAGCATGATCCCCACCACGAGCGCGACCGTCGCAAGCGCGCCGACGATGCCGAGCGCGCGGTCGGCAAAGGGCGTCCGTGATGCCGCCCAGGCCACACAGAACGAGACGGCGAGGGCGAACGCCACGGGAAGTGCCGGGGCCAGCAGCAGGGCCAGGACGGAGACGATGACACCTGCGGGCGTGACACCAACGGCGAGCAGGTAGGCAGCCATGAGAGGTGCGCCCAAGACAAGTGAGCACGCGAGGCCCATGCCATAGAGCGGAGTGATACGCGAGACGACCACGGTCCATAGGGGAACGGGCATCGTGACGACGAGGTCGAAGTCCCTGAACCTGAACAGGAGCCCGTTCGCCTTGACGAACGTGGAGACCATGCAGCCCACGCCCGTCGTCGCAACGGCGAGGCAGGGCAGCGCCCCCGCAGCGCCAAGCGCAACGAACGCCTGCCCGACCGCCCACAGGTACGCCATGGCATACACGACGAGCAGGACGACGCCCGCGGCAGCGAGCGTGAGCCTCCTCCGTACCCTTGGGTCGCGCTCGTTCATCAGGCGGCCCACGCCGAACGCGCCAAGCGCCTGGACCCTGAGCAGGGACGCGAGGCTAGCCATTGCGCGCCTCCCTCGCGAGCTCGAGGAACACCTGCTCGAGGCCCTCGTCCCCACGGACCTCGTCGGTCGTTCCCGCTCGGACGATGCTGCCCTGGCGGATGATCGCGATCGTGTCGCAGAGCCTCTCCACGGTGTCGAGCACGTGGCTCGAGAGGAAGATGGCGCTGCCGCGCGACGTGAGCTCGTGCATCATGGCGCGTAGCTCGTAGGCCGCCTCGGGGTCGAGCCCGACGAAGGGCTCGTCGAGCACGAGCAGTTGCGGCTCGTGGAGGAAGGACCCGATCAGGACGAGCTTCTGCCTCATGCCGTGCGAGTATGCAGAGACCATCTCGCCGAGCCTGTCCCCCATCCCCAGACGGTTGGCATAGCCGTCTATACGCCGTGCCCGCTCGTCGGAGCCGACGCGGAACAGGTCCGCCACGTAGTCGAGGTACTGCATGCCGGTGAGAAAGCCGTAGACGTCCGGGTTGTCGGGCACGTAGGCGCACACCTGCTTGCAGGCGACGGGATGCGTGCGAACCGACTGCCCGCAGATCTTGATGTCACCCCCGTCGAAGGCAAGGGCACCCACGATGGAGCGGATGAGCGTCGTCTTGCCCGCACCGTTGTGTCCCACGAAGCCGAAGATGCTTCCCGGAAGGACAGAGAGCGAGACGTCTTCCACAACCCTCTTTTTCCCGTAGCTCTTGGAGTAGCCTTCGATGGAGAGGATCGGGCTGCTCGGCTGGCGCGTACCGTCTGCAACCATTGCTTGACTCCTTGGGTTGACCCCAGCGAACGGCACGATTCTATCATATATGTACTAGTACAGATAGAACAAAGTTCCCCAAGAGCACCTCGCGGAGCTGTCATGGAGAGGCCGAGCTGCGTAATCATCAGCTTCCTACAACAGCGGCCCTTGTGTGCCCATCGTGAAGGCAGTTGATCATGCTCCCTGCGAACAGATGCTAGCGAAAAGAGATGCGGGACCTGTCACCCAAACGGCAGGCCCCGCAAGACTCGATGGCTATCGCACGGCCTTGAGGATGCTCTCGACATCCTCAACGTACAGCTCACGGCTCCATGAATGCGCCAGCATGGTCGCCGTCAAGACGGCACTGCCCCAAAACGATGTCGAGAGGAGCGGCGTGTCGAGAAAAACGGCTACTTCTTGACTTTTCCTTGGTTGGCAACGGCGTTGATCTTTGCCTCGATGGTGGCCGGATCGCCGATGTAGTGCTTGTCGACAACGTTCCAGTCCTTGTCAAAGGTGTAGGAGCACGGGATGCCGGTCGGGATGTTGACCTCAAGGATCTCTTCCGGAGTGAGGTGCTCGAACTGCATGACGAGGGCGCGGAGGCTGTTGCCGTGGGCCGCAATGAGAACGCGCTTGCCGGCTTCCATCTGAGGCTTGATCTCGGACTCGAAGTAGGGCCATGCGCGAGCGATGGTGTCTTTCAGGCACTCGGTGTAGGGCAGGTCCCCCTTGGGAACATCGCGGAACATCTCCTGCACGTGAGGGTCACGCTCGTCGCCGGGTTCGAGGGCTGGCGGCTGGACGTCAAAGGAGCGACGCCAGATCTTGACCTGGGCTTCGCCATGCTCCGCCGCTGCGTCAGCCTTGTTGAGGCCCTGAAGAGCGCCGTAGTGACGCTCGTTCAGACGCCAGGTCTTGTGAACGGGCAGCCAGTTGCGATCGAGCTCATCGAGCACATGGTTGAGCGTGTGGATCGCACGCTTCAGGAGGGACGTGTAGCACACGTCGAAATCGTAGCCGGCCTCATGGAGGGCCTTGCCGCCGGCAATTGCCTCCTCGTGGCCGGTCTCGGTGAGGTCAACGTCGGTCCAGCCGGTGAAGAGGTTGAGCTTGTTCCATTCGGACTCGCCGTGACGCACGATAACAAGGTGCATGTACTTGTCTTCTGCCATGAGGGTATCCCTTCTCTAGGAGTCCGCGCGACACCGCGTCGCCTCGCCGCCCACCGAACTATGTGTGGGTGGCTCTCTACATATTAGTATGTGGCCACACTCTCTGCCAGTTGCTTCAACCGGAGCAGGAGTCATGGGAGAGGTTGCCGATGCCGGGGAGGGACGGGCTCACTTTATCTAACTAAAAGTTTACCTAGACTAACTTATAGGATAAGATGGTAGGGGATGAAGATGGATATCGGACAGAAAGGTCCTGGCATGCCTATGATCTCCAAGCACACGTCCCCGATCGCCTCCGGTCGATCTGGCCTTACCCCGCCTGCCCTCTACACGCGCCGCAGTGCCCTCGGTCTGTTCGCAGGGGCTGCACTCGTCGGGCTCGGTGCCTGCTCGAAAATGGGAGCGAAGACGGGCTCCATGGATGAGGGGGCCTCCTCCGATGCGGACTCGAAGCCGTTTGTTCTGACCACCTTCACCGTCACCCGCGATATCGCGGCAAATGTGGCCGGCGATTTCCTCGACGTCCGTTCCATCACCAAGGCCGGTGCCGAGATCCATGATTACGAGCCGACTCCCGAGGACATCAAGCAGGCCGAGGGGGCAGCGCTCATCCTGAACAACGGCCTGGGGCTTGAACGCTGGTTCGAGCGCTTCGCCACCGATTCGCATGCCGAGCGCGTCGATCTGAGCAAAGGGGTCGATCCCATCTCCATCTCAGAGGGCGACTTCGCTGGGGAGGCGAACCCGCATGCGTGGATGTCCCCGAAAAACGGGCAGATCTACGTCGACAACATGGTTGCCGCATTCAGCAGGCTCGACCCAGACCACGCCTCCGACTACGAGAGCAACGGCAAGTCCTACAAGGAGAGTCTCGAGAAGATTTCCTCCGAGCTCATCCAGCGCCTCGATGAGCTTCCCACGGACCAGCGTACGCTTGTGACCTGCGAGGGGGCTTTTTCCTATCTCTGCCGTGACGCAAACCTGGACGAGATCTACCTGTGGCCCGTCAACTCCGCGGAAGAGGGGACGCCACAGCAGATCGCGAAGGTGGTGCAGGCGGTCAGAGACAAGAGCATCCCGGCCGTCTTTTGCGAGTCGACTGTCAGCCCCAAGGCGATGCGGCAGGTAGCCGACGAGACTGGCGCCTCTTTGAGAGCGGATGCCGAGCACATGCTCTACGTCGACTCGCTTTCCGATGGGGACGGCCCAGTACCCACCTATCTCGAGCTGCTCTCTCACGATGCCAAGGTCATCGTCGAGGGCCTGACGGGAAAGGAGTCGAAATGAGCGTCAGCGACGTCGCATGCCCTGATATCTCCGCCGGCCTCTCGGTAAGTGGCCTCTCGGCGTGGTACGGAAGCTCCCAGGTGCTCCACGACGTGTCCTTCACCCTTTCGCGCGGAGATCTGTGCGCGCTTGTCGGCGTCAACGGAGCGGGGAAGTCGACCCTGTTCAAGGCCATCATGGGCATGGTGCACTCCCAGGGCATCTGCTCGTTTGCGGGCGAGGGCCTGCCTGTTGCGCGCAAGGCGGGACTCGTGGGCTACGTTCCCCAGTCGGAGGACATCGACGTGATGTTCCCGCTGCGCGTCCGCGACGTCGTCATGATGGGACGCTATTGCCACCTTGGCTTCACGCGCCGCCCCTCGAAGCATGATCGGGACACCGTAGAGGACGCGCTCGGGCGTGTAGGGCTCTCCGATCTCGCCGACCGTCCCCTCTCCCAGCTTTCTGGTGGACAGCGCAAACGGGTGTTCGTCGCACGGGGCATCGCCCAGCAGGCCAGGCTCATGCTGCTCGACGAACCGTTCGCCGGCGTGGACAAGCGCTCGGAGGGCATCATCTGCGACCTGCTCGCCAGCTTGGCCTCCGAAGGCGCGATCATCCTGGTCGCCATCCACGACCTGCGCATGGCACGCGAGTTCTTCGATCGCTGCCTGGCGATTGACGGCACCATCATCGCGCAGGGATCCGCAAAGGAGGTCCTCGGCGACCGCAACCTGCTTGAATCCTTCGGCCTATCGGAGGCCGGCATCGGCACCGCGGCACACATGGTTCCAATAGAGACGGGAGCTGCGTGATGGGCGGTATCGAGTTCGAGATACTCCAGTACGCGTTCATGCAGCGTGCGCTGGCCACCGGCGTCGTCACGGCACTCGTGTGCGGGGTCATTAGCTGTTGGATAACGCATATGGGCTGGTCGCTCATGGGCGATGCCATCTCGCACGCCATACTCCCCGGCGTCGTCCTAGCGCACATCGTGGGCATTCCATACGTGGTCGGGGCGCTTGCGTTCGCGCTTGTCACCGTAGCGTTAGTGGGTCAGGTGAAGAAAAGCCGTGTCATCAAACCCGATACTGCCATCGGCATCGTGTTCACCGCATTCTTTGCGCTGGGAACCGTGCTCATCTCCAAGGTGCCTAGCCAGATCAATCTCTCCCACATCCTGTTCGGCAACCTTCTGGGCGTGACGGTGGCTGATATGCAGCAGGTGCTCTTCGTCGGGATGCCGATCCTTGCCATACTCCTGCTGAAGCGGCGCGACCTGACGCTTATCGCGTTCGATTCGTCGCATGCCCAGGCGATGGGCATTCCCGTGCGCTTCCTTTCGGGGCTCCTCCTCGTGGCGCTTGCCCTGGCCATCATCATCTCGCTGCAGGCCGTCGGTGTCATCCTCTCGGTGTCGCTGCTGATCGTGCCCGGCGCGACCGCCCGTCTGATAAGCGACGACATGAAGCACATGCTCTGGATATCGCCGCTGGTGGCGATGATCAGCGTATTGGCGGGCATCGTCTTGAGCTACCTTTTCGATGCGTCATCCGGTGGGATGATCGGCCTGGTGCTCGGGGTTGCGTTCGGCATCGTCTACCTGTTCGGGCCACATGGAGCGGCATGGCAGGCTCAGGGTGGTACCGGGCTATCACAAAAGGGGGCACGCTCCTCATCCACCCCCGTTCACGACAGCCCGACAGGCTGAGGCGCGCGGATTGCGATGCCCGCCTGTACGAGCCAAGTGATGCCCGAACATTACATGGGCATTTGCCATGACGAGCAGAAATCAGGAAAATACCGACAAGCTCATCACAGTTGAAGCTGCCGATCAAGATGTTCCATACAGGGAAAGGAGAAGAACGTGTGGGAAACCATCGAAGCGGCTTACATCTATGCATTTCCCCTGGTGCTGATGGACGCGACACGCGCTTCCGCAACGAATACGGAGGGAGCCGTACCCGGCAAAGCGCCCGTGAATCAGTTCATGCACGGTGCAGCGCTGGCCAACGCGCAGTTCAAAAATGTGGTAAGCCCCAATGTGGATACCGTCTATTCACAGGTGTGGTACGACCTGAGCGAAGAGCCAATCGTCTATGTGCTTCCGGAAACAGACCGCTTCTGCAAGGTGCAGGTGCTTGACGCATGGACGAACACCGCTGCCGTCCTTGATCGGGCCGGAACCTATGCCATCACGCTCTCTACCTGGAGCGGCGACCTACCGGATGATGTGACCCGCATCGACGTCCCCACCGCCATGGCATGGTCCATCACCAGGACGGTGCTTTCCGGCGAGGCGGACCTCCCGAATGTGCATGCCGTTCAGGCGAAGATGCTCCTCAGGCCGCTTTCCGCCTACCTGGGAGGAGGGGCATATCGGCCCCCGAAGGGGAGCTATCGGGAAGAGAACGACCACGTTCCCATAGACAAGGTCCTTTCTCTGGATCCCGTCACGTTCTTCAAAAAGGCGAATGCGCTGATGGAGAAGAATCCGCCGTTCGCCGCCGATGCTGAAATGCTGGAAAAGCTCGCAGCAGTCCATGTGGGTCCTGGTATGGAATTCGACGCATCTGTTCTGACCGGAGACATTCAGGCAAGCTGGCGGAAGATGTTGAAAGGCCTCCGGCCGAAGCTCGCGGCAGAGGGCATGAGGTTTTCGAACCAGCTGGGGCAGTGGAGCTATTTCGGCGCGCCGATCGGAGATTTCGGTACGGAATACGCCTACCGTGCGCTGGTGGCGATCGCGGGGCTTGGGGCAAATACCGTGGAGGTCGCGCTGTATCCCAGGACGGAGAAGGATGCTGACGGGAACGTCCTGACAGGAGAGAAGTCCTATATGCTCCACTTCGAAGGCTATCCTCAGGTCCTTGACGGCGGCTTCTGGTCGATCACCGCATACGGCGACGATGATTTCCTGATCGACAATCCAATCGACCGCTACTGCATCAATGACCGTTCCGGTCTGAGGGTGAGTGCCGATGGCTCTGTGGATGTGATCCTTTCGAAGGACGCGCCGGCGGATGCGACGAACTGGCTCCCGATCGGCGACGGCGGCTTCCATCTGTATATGCGCATCTATTCGCCTGATATGGATGCGATCAAGACCTGGACCGCGCCGGTCATCACGGCGATCGACTAAACGGAAGGCTATTTTCGTAAGAAGGCAGATGTGTAGGCAGCAACTTTGACCGCCAGGTCGAGCGTCCCCGCGCTTCGGTACCTCATGCGCTCCTTTCCTCTCCAAGGGCTCCCGAGTCCTCCAGCAGGCCCTGGTGGCTCCTATGATGCATGTGAGAGAATTCTTCTTTTCAGCCTCTTTCACATCCCCCGTGCGCAGAACCCGTCTTCCGCCACGCGCTCCCATCGCATCATCGCGATGGTCAACCCCGGCTTCCACCCCCACGCTCTGCGACGAGCTCGCCATGGCGCGCGATCTTGGCATCCAGACGCCCGAGGATCTCCTGCCAGGGCGCCATGGGCCCGGGCGGACTGGAGCGGGGCCGCGATCGACGGGCCCGTAGGCCCGCCCCAGGCAGTGCTCACGGCATCACGGGGTGCCCGTCGTACCAGGTGATCTGCGGGTGCTTGACGTAGCCCGGGTCCCCGGCGTCCCCCGTGCCGTCCCAGGTCTCGGAGCCGTCCCTGTAGACCACGTCCGGCCACATCAGCTCGAGGATGCGGTCGACGGACGGGGGCTCGGGGTCGCGGCCCCGGACCTCGTTCTGCGTCGAGTCGAGGATGTAGAGTTGCGCGGAGTACGGGTCGTAGCCCTCCAGCCCCGCGAACACGTACATGCGCTGGCCGAGCCCCCATACCCCCTCGAGGCACTCGTGGATCGTACCCGCCCATTCGCCCTCCGTGCCGTCCGCGGGCATCATGAGCGTCACGTCCACGCGCGGGCGCGTGAGGCCGTTGTTCACGTAGGCGTCCAGCTCGTCGGGCCGCCAGTCGCGGTCGCCCACGTAGGGCTCCGCCATCTGCACGCTGTAGCCCGCGAGGCCGGAGAGCCCCCGCACGACCTCCAGGAACGGCCCCTCCATCTGGCCCTTGAAGCGGTACTGGGTGTAGTCGTCCATGAGGGCGTACGCCAGCTTCCCAGTTTCCTTCTCGGTCGAGACCCCGCAGCCGAAGACCCTCGACGGGTCCGACGCGGGGCAGGCGCAGAGCTCGTAGGTCAGGTCCGTGTCGTCGGGCATGTAAGATGTTATTTCCGTGCCCTCGGCCTGCGAGAACCCCTCCCCGTAGCGCTCACCGAGCGCCTGGAGCGCGTAGGCGAGCGCGTCCTCGCCGTCCGATATCGTGATGTCGGGCACCTCTTCCTCCCTCCTGAGCAGGCCGCAGCCCGCGAGGCCGAGGGCTCCCCCGGCGAGCGCCAGGGACGCGGCGAGCAGGCTCCTCCTCGTCATCATCGGCAACCTCACCTCGACCAGGTGACAACGATCCTGTCACCGTCTTCCCTAACGTAAATGCCATCCTCTGCGAGGGCGTTTCTTGCTGCCTCTTGCAGGCCCTTGTCCTCGAAGACGAGCGACGCCTCTACCGAGGTGTCTTGCTTCTTATAGCCAGGCTTGATGCTGCCATCATCAAATCTTGGAACAATTTTGGAATCGAAGGTCCAGTTCCCCTTTCCTGCGTCGCGATCAATGACTGGATGACTGTTCGAGTTCACCGTGATGTGGATGTCCGGCACATCGCTCCCCTCTGCCGACTCATACGTCGTGAAGATGCTCTTGGTCTGCCGTGCGCTGAGCACGTCAAGGTTATCCCTGATGTCTTGTGGCGTCATGACCAGGTACTCGTCACTGGGGGACGTCGGGGCATCACGTGTATAGACGGCGACCTCCCCGCCATAGGCAACGCCCGCGCCGTACGTGCCGTCCCAGGTCTGGATGCGATACTCCTTGCCGCCATAGGCGAACGTCGTGATGTCGGTGTCGAGGTCCATTCCCAGAAACGGCCCAAAGAACTCGATCCAGTCCCCGAAGCCGCTCTTGTGCTGGATGCTCGTCCGCATGTCCTTGCCATAGAAGATGCCGTCGTCGGTCGTAAACGCAAGGTATTGGGTCAGCGGGTTCTCATCGTTGCCATCAACCATATTTGAGAAGTCCTCGATGTGCGAGATGATGTCCTCCACGCTAAACTGTCCAGCCAGAGCGCCTATTGCGCTCTGCATGGCAGAACTCTCCCTCGACAGCATCTGCGGACCATCCTTTATGGCCAGGTAGAGCAGGACATAGCGCTCGTCGGCGGTGAGACGACCAATCTCCGCGGGCGCGCCATCCCCAAGGAGGCTCTGCCTGACGATGTCTAGAAGCTCACCGAGGCGTGCCTCCATGCCAGGGCGCACGCCCGTGATGTTGCCGTCATCGTCCAGCGTGAAGTAGCGTTCGAGCACCGCACGGTTATGACGACGCTGCCACCCCTCATCGAGCTGAGGCACCCACGACAGGTCGAGCCCCGATATGTCAAACGCACCCGTCACAGGGTCGCGGCCCACGGACGCCAGGGCGTCCTGCTGGCGTTGGAGAGAGCCTGCGTATGCCGAGCTCGCGGCGTAGATGCTGCCATCACCCAGGTACTCCAGAGCAAGGTCGAGGCGTCTCTGCAGCTCGTCGGCCTGGCCCATGACCATGTCCGCAAACCCCCTGAGCCCGTCGGCGAGTAGCGGCACGGCGGCCGGTAGGCTATCCGCCTGCCCGTACAGGGTGTTCGCCCAGAACCTTCGCTGGGCCACCGAATCCGCAAGCGCATCGGTGTCGACCACGGGACCAAGCGGCAGGAGCTTCTCGCCCACCTGCCCCATGTCAGCGTATACGTCCTTCACGAAGGCAAGCAGGAAGTCGTCCTGCAGGACTATGGCGGGCATCCTCACCTGAGTTAGGTAGTCACGCATGCTCCGGTAGGCGGCAGACTCGCCTGCGGAGGTGTCGTCTATGACCTCCTGCAGGGCCGACGTCTGAAGGCTCGCCTCATCACAGGCACCGTTTGCCGCCAGTGAGTTGTTTCTCAGGTCAATCATGAGAGCGCCCACGTTTGACCTCATCGCCACTCACCGCTTTCCTCATCCGCCTTGCGCACGGCGCGCATGTAGGACTCCTCCTCCGCATCCATGCGAATTCTGACTGAGCGCAGCTCATGCTCCAAGCTCTCCTGCGTCTCTTCCTCTGCATGGCCAAGACGCTGGAATCCCTGCAAAATCTCATCGGACATCTGCCGAATCAGCGTGTTGCCCTCCGGAAACGCGGCAGCGTCTGCCGCCTCTATCGCGCCCGCAGCCATGCGCTGTCGCATTGCGCCGGCGGCGTGCCGTCGGAGTCCTCCGCACAACTCGAGAACTTGGCGTCACCGTACGAGCCAACGCTGGTCTCCAAGCCCACTGCGTCGGCAAGGGTCTGCGCAACGTTCGAGACTATCGAACCCACATCGGCCATGGCCTCTCCCCGGCATCGGATGTGCGCGACGCACGCCGTTCAATCAATTGAGCTGTAGCGCTTAGAAGTCAGGTTAGCATATCGGACGACCCGTCGAACAGAGAGTCCGCCGGGTCGAAGCCCAGCTTCCTGCAGAGGACCATGACCCTCTTCTGGATCGGCACGGTCCGTCAGCTCCCGTCGGACATCCCGGAGGCCTCGACCCTCCTAACGCCTCGAAGAGCGCGCTGTTCTCGAGATGGGCGACACTCTCCCTCGGGGTGATCGCGTGCGACCGTCGCGGGCCAGCGCGTCGTCGCTGCGGGATCGGCCGGCTCCCTCCTGTGAGCCAGGCTGACCATCGAGGAGCTCGGGCTGTGCTCCCGAGAGGAAAGCTAGGCCACGGAACGGAGCCCGAAACAGGACGCAGGCCCTAGGGTTGCACGGCAAGGGGCTTCGTCCACTCGAGGGAGTAGCGCCAGTAAAGACGCCTCCTGACAAGTGCGCCGGGGAGTCGCTCGCCCGCAACGGCGCGAATCTCGTCCAGGGACTCACAGGGCCGGGCAACCCTCATCCCCCGGTAGGTACCCTCGCGGTGGAGCCATCCGGACACCCTCGCGGGGACGACCATGAGAGCGGAGAGCAGCCAGTCTGCAATGGTCTTGTTCGCTGACAGTCCGACGACGAGCAGCCTGCCGCCGGGCCGCAGCAGCTCCGCCATCCGAACGAGCGCCGTCTCGAGCGGCATGTGGTGCAGGCACGCGACGCAGGTTATGGTATCGAATTCCTCCGGGGCAAAATCCTGGGCAGCCATGAAATCGCCGCAGATGACGGTGCCGCTGCCTGCGACCCTGCCGGCGGCCGTCCGCGCGGTGGCGGGGTCCGCCTCCACCCCCACGACGTGCCTGCAGACTCCGGCCAGAAGCTCCAGGAGCGCCCCATCCCCGCAACCCACGTCGAGGGCAACTCCGCCCCTCAGTGCGGCGTCCGAGACCAGCTCGGAGTAGTACGCGGAGTTGTGGTTCCAGCGGCAGCCGGCACTCGCCGTCCGCCTCGATGATATGTGCGCTCGCCCGCCCATGCCTCCTCGATCCCGCCGGGCCATGACTGCCACGAGACGGATATGCAGATAGTTTCGTCAGCCGAGCGTAGCTAGGCCCCCTATCGTCAAGTGCATTTCCCTTTGTCGATATGCCTTGCGTCCCCTAGGCTCTGCCGAGTCGCGGCCTTCGCAGTTTCGAAAAGGCATGCAGCGAGGCTCCTGGGAGGCGATTGGGCTACTTCAGCCCCGCCGACTATCTGCAAAGTGTGGGGATCAAATTGATCGAGTTCCCAGGCATGCCGGCATCCGAGCCTTTCGAACTTAAACCTGCCTTTACATTGTAAAATCATTCTCTGACAGAGATGCCTTTTTGGGGGTAGATTTCATGCAGCTCATCAAGATGGGCAGAGCAGTGGTTTTCGCGGCACTGCTGAGTCTTTTCATGGTGGCCGTCTCGCCGAACATGGCGTTGGCGTCAGACGTTACGATCGATTTCGACGATACCGATAAGGACTACACCGCGGACAATCCGTCTGACGTGTATTACGTCAAGGGCGAAAGCCACGACCACAACCTGACGGTAAAGGGCGGTACCGAGGACGACCCGATCGTAGTGCACCTGCAGAACCTACTGCTTGACATGTCGGACGAAGACAAGTCCGCCGTCAACGTCGAGAGCGGCTCGTACGCGAAGATCATGCTGGACGATGGCTGCACCGCCACGCTTAAGGGCGGTGCCAAACATGGCTTTGCGATTGATGACTACGGCCGCGCGGCATTGCGCACGGCGGGGTCTCACGTGACCATCACAGGTCCGGGAACGCTGAATGCCCATGGTCGCGACGATTCGAAGAGCGGGACGTCCGGTTCCGATGGCGGTGCGGGCATCGGCGGCTCGCATAACGAGGGCTGCGGCACGCTTGCGATTTCCGACGTCGATGGCGCTCCGACCATTAACGCTCACGGGTCGGGACAAGCCGCGGCCATCGGCACGGGCGACGACTACAAGTCCGGCAATGACGACGCCCATTGGGACGAAAACGACTGCATCGCCATAACGGGTGGCACCGTGGACGCGGACGTTCCTGAAAAAGACGGCGCCGCCATCGGCACCGGCCGCGACTCCGACCTTGGCTCTATCAAGATCACGGGTGCCCCCATTGTGACGGCCAAGACCACGCATGAGGACGCAGCGGCTATCGGCGCCGCGTACAAGGGTTCGGTAGGTTCGATCGAGATAGACATCACAGGCGGCTCGATCACCGCCACGGCCGAGGGCGACGACTCTGCGGGCATCGGCACCTCGGACGGCTCGCCCAAGGATGATGGGCGCGTCGGTTCCATTTCCATCACGACATCCGGCACGGCCAGCGTGACGGCTCGTGCGCACGAAGAGGCAGCCGGCATCGGCTTGACCGTCGGCGCAGAGCTCGGAACCATTACCGTTTCCGCCAAGGGCGAAAGCACCATCTCCGCATATGGCGGAGAGTCCGGCGCGGGCATCGGCGGCGCTGCGGGCAATTATCCAACGGGCAAGAGCCCCATCAAGATCTCGACCGCAGATTCGGCCACCATCAACGCACAAGGTGGAGAAAACGGCGCGGGCATCGGTTCGGGCAATGGCGAATCGGGCGAAATCGAGATCGCCATGGACGGCGGCACCATCAACGCAAAGGGCACGAACGACGGTGCAGGCATCGGATCGGGCAACGACGAGTCCGGAGCGATCTCCATCTCCGGAACGGGCACGATAAACGCCGAAGGTGACGACTATGCGTCCGGCATCGGGTCTGCCGATGCGGAATCCGCCGGTGCGATTACCATAGAAGGCGCTGCCGGCGGCCGCAAGCTGATCGTAAACGCAACGTCCTACAGAAACAGCGGCAACGACCATCCGGATTGCTGCGCGGCAATCGGCGGTGGCAGCGGAGATGTCGGTGACATCACCCTGAAAAACGCAACCATCACAGCTACGCCATCCACGCATGCGGCAGCAATCGGAACCGCCGAACATGGCGATATCGGCACGATCACGATCGATAACTGCGACATCAAGACTCAAGAGCGCGACAAGGACGGATATGCCATAACCAACGGCAAGGGTCGGCAAGTGGGTATCGGCGCCACCGGACAAAGGAGCGATGTCGGATCCATTGTCATTTCCGACACGGATTACGTGGGAACCTGCATCGGCGTGGGCTACCATGGCGACGTGCGGACCATCACCATTACGGACAGCAACATCACGGCCACCCCCGTCCAGCCCGTTTTGGCTAAAAACGACGAGGGCGAAGCCGCAACCGGCATCGGTGCCGGCCTTG
>ERZ773005.510-NODE-510-length-29238-cov-6.781174_pt1 | contig 29238 bp, 33 predicted proteins | sample MGYA00580666_ERZ773005 | MGnify/ENA primary metagenome ERZ773005 (study PRJEB29015, sample SAMEA2737999) | human oral metagenome | biome: human oral; feature: human-associated habitat; material: dental | place: China | collected 2061 ...
ATACCTGCACGAATGACACAGAAAAACCTCCGATCTGACACCTCGGAGACTTTTCTCACATCAAATCGACGCGCATCACCCTTACCGTCTACCGTAAGCATCGTTGGTTGTTGCCGTTCAAATGTATTCTCGTACACTACACTACGTCTCATGCCCCGTCCATACATACGGCGGCAAGCCCCTCCGTCCCTCACCTCACATAATGCACCCGCTCCGCTTCAAACCTGTCTGCGTGCAGCTTTCTCTCGTTCGGGTAGCCGAGCGCGAAGAGGGAGAATGCCTTGAGGTTCGCAGGCATTTCGAGGATTTCTTCCACCTTCTTCATGTTCTCCTCGTAGGGCGCAATGCCGAACCAGACGCCGCCGAGGCCGAGATACGTCGCTTCGAGCCAGATGTTCTGCTGCGCTGCCGCCATGTCGATGTGCGAAAAGCGCGGCACGGTCAAGCCCTCCGTACGATAGGCGAGCGCTAAGAGGAGCGGCGCCCCCGCCGCGCAGCCCGTATAGGGCGTGACCTTGGCGAGCGCGGCGATCTTCTCGCGGCTTTCGACGACGAAGAACTCCCACGGCCGCTGATTGCAGGCGGACGGCGCCTGCATCCCGGCACGCAGGATGCGCTCGACCTTCTCCGGCTCGACCGGCCTCGCCTGATACTTCCTTATGCTACGGCGCTGAAACACGACGTCATTCTCCATCGAAAAGCACTCCTTCCAACCGTTTCTCGATCTCCTCCTGCGCGAGCATGTCGACGAGCGTCAGCACACCTTGTCAGCATAGCGAATCATCTTATCAAGAATGATCTTATCGCGCATAAATCTCGATCCCCGTCTGCTTAATTTCCTCGGCAATCCGAGACTTCGGCTCGATATGGGCGACATCGAACACATCCATCTCCTTATCGTCCAAAGCTTCGCGCAACTCCTCCACGAAACCCATGAATTTCAGTCCGCGCAAATCGCTGTCCACCAACAAATCCACATCGCTTTTTTGCGTTGCCGTCCCCTTGCCGTAAGAACCAAAAAGAATCGCCTGACGAACCCGATGGTTGGTAAAAACTGGCTGCAATCGCCGTTTTATTTCATCGAACGTAAAAATCCCCTCCGGCATATCAATCCCTCCGATTCTCGAACAGCGGGAAAAGCACTCCTTCCAACCGTTTCTCGATTTCCTCCTGCGCGAGCATGTCGACGAGCGTCAGCGAGGAAATCGCGTTGAGGCGCGCAAGGAGCGCCTGCAGATGCTCGCGCTTGACCTTCCTCCCACTGCGCTCGAAGCGCTCTAGGAGCGCGAGCACGGCGAAGCGCGTCTCCCTGCGGCTCATGAGGCTGCTTGAAGCGAGGAGCACGAGCTGCGAGGCGAACGCTTCCTGCGCGAGCACGGGCAGAAGCTCGAACGGATCGCGGCGGCGCTCATCGAAGACCATGTGCCCCGCCCACCACAGGCGGGCGATCGGATTCACGAAGAGCGAGCGGCGCCGTCCCTGCGCGAAGAAGAAATCGCTTCGAAGCGCGGCGGCCTTGCCTTCGCCGAAATCCTTTTCCTTGCGGTAATGGATGTAGCGCCAGAAGAGCGTGTGCGAAAGCCCCGCCCAGAAGCGCTCATCCGCCGCCGTATAGGGCGCGAGCGTGCGCCATGCGCCGTAAATGCGCCGCACGTTCTCCACGTCCGTCGAGGCAAAGTCGCCCTCTGTCAGAAGCTCGACGGGCGAAAGTGCGGCAAGCTCCGTCTTTTCCAGATAGCCCCGCGCCGAAAGATGCGCGAGCATCGCCGCATTGTCCGCGCTCTGATACATCGCGGCATATTCTTCGACATGCGTCTTCATATCGTCGATGCCCGCCTGCGTCATGAAGCTCAGTTCCATGCGCCCACCTCCTCGCGCTTCGCCAGATCCTCCAACTCCTGCACGGCGCGGTTCAGCGGGTCACGCAGGAGGCGCTGGGCGACGGCAAGAGGCTCTGCGTCCTTCGTCGCGAGATCGATCTTCTCTTCTTCCAAGAGGTGCACGAGCACCCTCCGCCAGCGCGTCCTCGGCTCTTCGCCCGCACGCAGCGCACCCTGCAGCTTTTCGAGCGCCGCAGTGAGAGCCGGCTGGACGACGCACGAAAGGAACGTCGCGCTGTAGACTCCCTTCGCGTAGCGGCGATAAGCGTCGTACATGCCTTGCGGCAGACGGGCAACGATGTAGTCCGAGCCGCAGTCGACGCGAAGCGCCGCCTCGCCCGCCTCGCGCCCCAAAGGCTCGACGCGCACGATGGAAGGAAGCGTCTCGCGTTCGTCATGCGCCTGCAGCAGGAATTCCGTCGTCTGATCGACGGCGAGGATATGTCCGCGTGCGAAGGAAAATGCCTGCCCTTCGTAGACTTCATGAAAATCATCGCTCACATATCCCTCGATCGCCGCCTTCGCGACGACGAACGGCGTGACCTGCAGAGAGGCGCGCACCTCGTCCGCCGCCAGCGTCAGATGAAACGGCGCATCGTTGAACTCAAAGAGGCGGCGATACGACGTGACGGGCGACTCGACGTGCAGCGCATAGCCCGCAAGCCCTGCACGCACGAGGTTCCTGAGCGAAGTACAGCGAAGCACGGCGCGAAATTCCAGGCGCAGTTCTTTCCCCGACGCCTTCAGCTCGGCGATGCCGTCGAACGACGACTTGCGGTAGCTGTCATTCGTCTTCGCCAGCAGCGGATACGGCGCCAGACGCCCCCGGATCTTCAACGTACTTCACCTCCATCAGGCAGTAGTCACGATAGTCCATCGTATAGTCGACAAAGAGTTTCGCGCCCTTCGCGACATTCTGCAGCTCGATGACGTTCTTCTCGAACTTTGCCAATTTCGCCCTGGCTCTGCCCGAAAGCGAGGCCGCGAGCAATTTGACAGGAACATCCGTCTGCTCTCCCGCGAGAAAAAGCTCCAGGCGCACGCGCTCGGCCTTTCGCGGCGCGATGAGGCTCAGGCGATAGCGCCCCTTCTCGCGCTCGACGCAGAAAGAGCGCATGTGGAGCGGCGAGAGGCGCGACGCCGCCGCCTTCTTCTTGCGGATCTTCTCGACACCGCTTTGAAGCTCCTCTTTGCGCCCGCCCTTTCGTGCGGCAAGGGCGCAACGCACGGCCTCGTCTTCCAAGTCGGGCAGGAAATCGCCCGCGCCGAAGGCGTCGACGCCGCGCTCCTCCTCCGCCATCAGCCGCTCGCGCACTTTTTCCTTCAGGTAGCGCTTCAGAGACATGTACATCTCCTTCGCCTGCTTCTCCTGCGCCGCGTCCTGCAGGACTCCCGGCTCCCACGCGTCGTGCGACGGCACCTCGATGCGGCGAAACGCCTGCCCCATCGCGTTCTCCTTGATGATGAAGATGCCCGTGAAGTCGATGCCGCTCGGAAAGCCCTTCTGCTCGAAGAGCTTCATGCCGATGTGGCGCGACATGAGGATGCGGCGGTTCAGCCCCTCGCCGCGCGTCAAAAAGAGCGTCGCCGCGCCGTCGGGAAAACCGTACTTCGCACCGTATTCTGCGGCACGAAGCTCGATCCTCTGCGTCGCCTCGTCCTCGCCTAGAAGCATGCGCGCGTAGCGCTGAATCATGCGGTTCTCCTCATAGTATTCCTTATGATGCGGACTTCCCGCCGTCTTTTCAACGGGAAGCGAATCCGCATAAAGTCCGAGGCTCGTCTTCGTGATGCGGTGATCGCCGATCTCCACCTCCAAGTTGCCCAGCCATATCGCGAGAAGGAAATTGTCGAAGACGGCGCGGAGCATCTCCTGCTCCAAGCCCTCGATGGGCACAAGCCCCATGATGAAGATGTCCGTGCCGCTCGTGCGCCGCCGAAAGGCGGGATCGAGCGTGAAGATGTCCAAGAGCGCCTTCTTGTTCTCGTCGCTGTAGTAGACCGTGCCCGTCGTCCAGCGATCCTTCTCGTCCTTGTAGGAGACGAGCTTCGCGACGCCCGTATACGACTCCACGCCATCCTTGTCCAACGAGGCGAAGAACGCCGTGCGAAGCTCCGAGCAGCTATAGACGACCGCCTTGCCGATGCCGAAGCTGCCGCCTGCGTTCTCCTCCTTCTGCACGGAAAAACCCTGCTCCTTGACGAGTCCGCTCCAAAGCGAACCCTTCTCGCCCGCGAGCGCCCCCTCAAGCCCGCGCGTGCGAAAATCGCTGATGCGAAGGACAGCGATGCGCTCCGCCTTGAGGACGTCCGCCGCACGCTCGAACGCCTCGCGGCACTTCTTGTCGTCCCGATTGCTGAGGAAGCAGCGCTCCAGGATATTCTGAAAATCCTCGCGCCCCGGAAACCTCTCGCGCGGGATGTCAAACGACTGAAAGGAAACGAGGACGGCGCCCTCGGCGTCGTCTCTTCGCGCGTCGAGCGAGTTCTGGATCGTCTCGCGCACGAGGTAGTGCACCGTGCGTATGCCGAAGGAAACGCGCGCGAGGTCGTTGTAGCCGACAAGTTCGCCGCTGTCGTTTGCCGGCGCACGCCAGCTGCCCTTCTTCCTGTCCATGAAAGGAAACAATTTTTCCACCTCATTCCTGTATGTTTCCTAGTATAGCAAAGAGACCGCCCAGTGACAATGCGTGAGGTGCAGCCAAAAATTAACAAAAGCTAAATATTGCAAAAATTTACCTGCGCCCTCTTGCATATACGAGCCAATATGCTATAATAAAGGTGCGGCAGGTGGACTAAGCGTCATCCCGCCTTTAGTGCCGTACCTTACTAACCACCAGAAGGAATCATCGCGTATGGTTCCTCCTGGTGGCAATATAATCGAATCCTCTCGGGGATTCAGGCTGCAAGGCCAACAAAACGAGCAGGCAGGGAGCTGGGCTTCCTGCCTGTTTTCTTTTGCTTTCTTGTCATTTCCAGTATTCTCAATTTCTGGTATTTTCCCGCAACTCTTTTGCACCATCGCGAAGATTGTGCTATAATGGGACGCGTGCGGCAGACCGCACGGCTTCATACATTCTATCATTCCTCAGATGCGGCATATCTTCTCACCATCGTGCCGCACAAAAGCGAAAGGAGTCTTTTCCATGCCAACAGCAGCAAAATCGAGCGGTGCAGGAAAAACCGCCGCAGCGAAGAAAAGCGGCGCCGTGCGCACGCGCAGAGCGTCGAACGTCGCCTACGTCTTCTTCAACTGCGACGCCGAAAAATCCCACGGCTCGATGAACATCTTCTACAACCACGAGATCTACCGCGACACGCAGGCCTCGCGCAAGGCGCTGTGGCAGAGGGTCAAGGAGGAGCAGGCGGCTTCGCGCATCGAGATCGCCGAGGACGATCTGACGAGCGTGCGCACGGCGATCCTCGAAAGCGATCCCGCCGAGGCGAGCCGCTACATCCGCTTCGGCTCGATCGAAACCTTCGTCTGCCACTGAGCATCTATGGGGGCATTCGCCCAGTCACCGCAGCCCGGGGACGTCCTGACGGACATCCTTGGGCTGCTTTCTTTCGGGGATGTCAAGCTCTTCGGCTTTCGTCTGCGTCGTCGGCACGCCTTCGGGCGTGAGACTCGGCGCGTAGCGCCAGCTCTCCTTGATTCTTTTTTCCAACTGCTCCTCAAGGAGGCGGCGCTCCTTCTCGTCGGCGATTTCCGGCTCGAACTGCCACGCTTGGACGCCCGTCACGCGGCCTTCTCGCGAGACGTCCGCGAAGAACCGCACATGCCCGCGGTACGCCGTCTCCTTCTCGGTCAGGCTGCGCTTCGTCTCTTCGCGCAGCACGGCGGGCTTGTTCGGCTTGCGCATCTCGGGATAGTCACGCTTTTGTATCGGCTTCTTCCTCTCTTCCTGCGCCGTCTTCTTCTCTCCCTCGCGCGGCGCTTTCGCCACTTCTTTCGCCCCTTCTCGCGGAAGCGGAGGCGGCGGCAAAGGCTCGGGCAAAAGCGTCTCTTCCGGAGCCGCCTCGTCCGCCGGCGGCTGCGGCGTCTCCTGTACAGGAGCAGGAACACGCTCGGCTGTTTCCTCTGCGTCCGACACATCGAGCCAGGCGAGTTCCTGCACGCCGCCCGGCATTTCTTCCTCATCGGGCAGAAGCAGCCCTGCAATCCCCAGCACGAAAGCGTGCAGCAGGACGGCAAGGAGCACGGCAGATCTCCAACGCTCGCGCACAATCACATGCATCCCTCCTCCCACGCATTTTCCATTCATTCATTATACCACAGGAATTGCTTGCGGCGGGGCAAAAAAAGCATCCCCCTTTATTTGGTATTTATTTGCAGGATTCTTCCCTTTTGGAGCAAAATATAGTATCATATAAATAGTCTGGACACGCCTCCTTTGCAGCGGCAAGACAAACAACCTACGGCTATCCTCAGGAAACAGAGCAATGCTTGGAGCACTGCATCCATCAATACTGCAGGTGAGAAAAATGATTCATATTCCTATAAAAAACTTAAAAGAAGGCATGATCACGGCGCAGAGCATATACAACCCGCTCGGCGCCAACTACTTGACGAAGGGCATGGAACTCAGTCCGAAATACATCGAACGCTTGGAAAAAGCGGGATTCGACGGCGTGACCGTCACCTCCACGGATCCCAAGCTCAAGCTTGCGCCGCCCGATGACATCGTGCAGGAAAAGACGCGCATCTCCGCCATACACAACGTGGCGACAGCTTTCCACAGCGTCGAGAAGAGCGGCACTTTCGACCCGGAGCCGCTGCAGGGCATTTCGGAAAACATCCTGCAGGACATCATCGCCCAACAGAAGAATCTCGTGCAGCTCACGGACATCCGCTTGCACGACACCTATACATTCGCTCATTCGGTCAACGTATCGATCCTCTCGGCGCTCCTCGGCGTCCTGCTGAAGCTCCCCAGGGAGGAGCAGCTGAAGCTCACGCTCGGCGGCCTCCTGCACGACATCGGCAAGGTCACCGTGCCCTATGAGATCCTCACGAAGGCCGGCCATCTCACAGACGACGAATGGAGCGTGATGCAGGGACATCCGGAAGCCGGCAGGAAACGTCTGAAAAAGATGTTCCCCAACGACACGCTGCTCTCGACCATCGCCCTGCAACACCACGAGCACATCGACGGCTCAGGCTATCCCAACCATCTGAAAGGCGAGCAGATCCACCGCTACGGACGCATCGTCGCCATCGCCGACGTCTACGACGCCCTGACGAGCGTGCGCCCGTACAAGAGAGCCTATACGCCGTCCGTCGCGCACCGCCTCATGGCGACATGCTCGCCCGGGCACTTCGATCTCGATCTCCTGAAGCTCTTCTTCGACAACGTCGCGATCTACCCCGTCGGCACGATCCTCAAGACGCAGGAAGGCTACGCCATTGTAAAAAAGGTCGAATTCGGCCATACGCTGACGCCCGTCGTCTGCACCTTTGCCGACCGTGAGGGCAAACTTCTCGGCGCCCCCCACGACCTCGATCTGAAGGAGGCGCCGAAAGGGATGCTCGAAGGCGTGATCTCCGACAGCGAACTGTACCATTTCATCCACAACATCAATGTCGATCCGGCCATCTTCCTCCAAGAAAACGCAGAGAAAGAAGACACGTCGCCCAAAAACGCAAAATGAAGCACAGCGGCATCTCAAAGTGTTCCACCACTGAAACCGGGGTGTTTTCTCCATGATACGCTTGAAACCGAATCAGCTCAAGACCGGCATGGTGACGGCGCAAAGCATCTTCAATGAGAAAGGCGCCCCCTTCCTCGTGCGCGGCACGCCGCTGACCGATCGCTACATCTATCGGCTGCGCCAGCTCAGCATCCCCGAACTGCACGTCACCTCGCTTTCCTCCAACTTTCAACTGCAGCCGCCTCCCGACATCGTCGAGGAACGCACGCGCGTGCAGGCCGTCGACAACGTGGCGGAAACCTTCCGCGAGGCGGAAGAGAACGGTCGTTTCGACATGACCCGCTTGGAAAAGTGCGCCGATTTCCTCGTGCGCGACATCATGGCGAAGAAGAAGAACCTCGTGCAGATCACGGACATCCGCCTGCACGACTCCTACACGTTCTCCCATTCGGTCAACGTCGCCGTGCTCTCGACGATGCTCGGCGACCTCTGCGGCTATTCCAAGAGGAAGCTGCAGATCATCACGCTCGGCGGGCTTCTGCACGACATCGGCAAGCTCGCCGTGCCCACGCCCATCCTCAACAAGTCCGGCTCGCTGACCGCCGGCGAATTCAAGATCATCCGCCGCCACCCAAGCGAGGGGCGCAAGATCCTCAAGGAACTCACCTCGCCGATCGCCTCGATCCTCGCCATCATCGCCGTCCAGCATCATGAACATCTCGACGGCTCAGGCTATCCCTACCACGTGCGCGGCAAGTCCATCCACCCGTACAGCCGCATCACTGCCATCGCCGACGTCTATGACGCGCTGACGAGCGTGCGCCCCTACAAGAGGGCGTACAAGCCGAACGTCGTCTACCGAATGATGATGCAAAACTCGCCCGGCCACTTCGATATGGATCGCCTGCGCCTCTTCTTCGACAATGTCGCCATCTATCCCGTCGGCACGGTCATGAAGACGCAGCTCGGCTACGCCATCGTCAAGAAGGTCGTCTTCGGCCATACGCTTGCCCCCGTCGTCATCGTCTTCGCCGACAAGAACGGCAATCTCCTCAAGAAGCCCTTCGGCGTCAACCTCGCCCACTGCCGCCGCGATGCCATACATTACGTCATGGACGACGTGGAACTCTTGAACTTCATCCGTCATACGGGCATCGATCCCGCCGTATTCCTCGACGACGACCTGCGTGCGATGAAGGATTATCCACGCATCGGGAAGCATGAAATTTGAGGAAGGAGATGATTCCCATGGCCTATCGCACCGCTCCCAGCCTTGTTCCCATCAACCAATTCGCCGGCTCGCAGGCCTCTCGCGTATTCGAGAGGCTTCACCAGGAAAATCAATTGATCGTCCTGAAAGATGATCAGCCTGCCGCCGTGATTCTCTCACCAAAAGAATTTTCACGCCTGAGTGAAATCGAAGAAGATTATCAACTGCTCTTGGAAGCCAATAGACGCTTGGCAAACAACATAGACGCCACGACCTTATCTCGCGAACAGCTCATGCGCGAGCTCAATATCACCGAAGCAGAAATAGCAAATGCGAAGGACGTCGTGATTGAATGAGCTGGATCGTCGAATATCTGCCTGAAGCAAAAGATGATTTGCAAAAGCTTGATCATGCCGCACAGGTGCAGGTTCTCAAGGGAATCGACAAAGTGGCGCAAAATCCTCTGCCACGTCAAAGCGGCGGTTATGGAAAACCGCTTGGTCACAAGGGAAACCTCAACCTCACAAGTCTTTTGAAGATCAAGTTTCGCGATCTTGGCATCCGAGTTGTTTACAAGCTCCAATATACGAATGTTGCAATGAAGATCGTCGTGATTTCTGCAAGGGCTGACGAGCAAGTCTATCGCATAGCGGCATCGCGGAAAAACGCTCACAAACTTTGAAACATCTAAAAAAGCCACCGATGGGCATGACCCTCATCGGTGGCTTTTCACTTGTCCGCACTACACGCCTCATGCCTCGCGCAATTCTGCGCGGGCGAGCTTGTATTCCGTCTTGTCGAGAACTGCATGAAGCTCCTCGTCGGAAATCATGCGCTCCATCTTGAGAACGGCGATGTTTTTTCCGAGGTCGACCTCGGCGGCCGCGCCGTCGATGCCGTTGAGCATACGCTCGACGGCGTTCTTGCAGTTGTCACAGTGCATGCCCTCGATATGCAGCACCTTCTCGCCGATGACGTCGTGATAGAGCTTCTTCTTCGGGCCGCCCTCGATGCTGCCGCCCCCGCCGCAGCACGCACCGCCGCCGCCGAAGTGGCGCACCATGCCGCGCACGGCGAAGAAAAGCGCCGCCAAGAGAACTGCGCCTAGAATATACGTTGCCATGATTTCTCCTTCTTTCCTTGAGCAAGGGCAACAGCCCCTATATACCATGCTACCGCTCTATTCTACCCGCGCTTTATCGACTTGTCAATAGTGATTCTTAGTGTTGATGATAACCCTTGGGACGAAAACAGCCTCCCCGTCGGGGAGGCTGTAAATCTTGGGAATCACTGAAACTTTCCGTTCAAATTCACGGCAGAGGCACGTTGAAGGCGTTCTTGCCTGCGAAGATGGCGTTCTTGCCCAGCTCTTCCTCGATGCGCAGGAGCTGATTGTACTTCGCGACGCGCTCGCTGCGGTTCGGTGCGCCCGTCTTGATCTGCCCGGCGTTCAGCGCGACGACGAGGTCGGCGATCGTCGTGTCTTCCGTCTCGCCCGAGCGATGCGATACGACGGCCTTGAAGCCCGCATTGTGCGCCATGGCGACGGCGGCGAGCGTCTCGCTCAGCGTGCCGATCTGGTTGACCTTGATCAGAATGGCGTTCGCGGCCTTCATGTCGATGCCCTTCTTGAGACGCTTCGTGTTCGTCACGAAGAGGTCGTCGCCAACGATCTGCAGGCGGTCGCCAAGCTCCTTCGTGATGAGCTGCCAGCCCTCCCAATCCTCTTCATCGAGCGGATCCTCGAGAGAGATGATCGGATACTTGTCGACGAGCTTCTTCCAATGCGCGACGAGCTCTGCCGTCGTGAAGACCTGACCGGACTTGGGCTGCTTGTACTCGCCCTTCTTCGATCCCTTCCACTCGCTGGCGGCCGCGTCCATCGCGAGTACGAAATCCTTGCCGGGCTTGTGGCCTGCCTTCTCAATTGCACGCATGATGTAGTCGATCGCTTCGTCATCCGACTTGAGGTTCGGCGCGAAGCCGCCCTCGTCGCCGACGCCCGTCGCATGGCCGTCCGCCTTCAAGAGGCTCTGCAGCGCATGGAAGACTTCCGACGACCACTGGATGCACGTGCGGAAATCGGGAGCGCCGACCGGCATGATCATGAATTCCTGCACGTCGATGCTGTTCGCCGCATGGGCGCCGCCGTTCAGGATGTTCATCATCGGCACGGGCAAAAGGCCGCCCTGGCTGCCGCCCAAGAAGCGATAGAGCGGCGTCTCCTCGCTCGCAGCGGCTGCCTTCGCCGCCGCCATGGAAACGGCGAGGATGGCGTTCGCGCCGAGCTTCGACTTGTCTTCCGTGCCGTCCGCTTCGAGCATCGTGCGGTCGACGAGAGCCGTATCCGCAGCGTCGACGCCGACGACCGCCTTGGCGAGCGTCGTGTTGACGTTCTCGACCGCCTTCAGGACGCCCTTGCCGAGGTAGCGAGCCTTGTCGCCGTCACGCAGCTCAAGCGCTTCAAACTGGCCCGTCGATGCGCCCGACGGCGATGCCGCACGACCGAAGCTGCCGTCCTCCAGGACGACATCGACTTCCACCGTCGGGTTGCTGCGCGAGTCAACGATTTCGCGTGCATGGATGCATTTGATCTTGCTGTTCCTCATCGTATCCACTCCTTGTAAAATCCGGGAGCGCCGATAGCATTTGCATCGCGTCGGCGAACTTCATTCTATCAGCAAATCCCAATGAAAACCCTCACCCTTAGCTTATCACGAAAGCGGCGGATGTCAAGCCTTTTGCTGAAAGCAATTCGCATTTGCCGCCTCTTTCATAAAAAAAGCGCGCGGGCTTCGTCCTGCCCGCACGCTTTTTCCGCTTGCCGAAGCTCTACAGGCACGAACGCGCCTGTATTCGTATCGGCTTAAGCAAGCTCCAGCATCAGCGCCATCTTGAAATTCTTCACGGCACGCACATAATGTCTGCCGTTCTTCGCGAACTTGAAGTGCTCGCCCGCGTGAACCGTGTACTCCTTGCCCTCGTAGCCGATGACGGCCTCGCCTTCGAGCGCAAAGACGAGAGCCTCGCCCGGCGCCGCGTGCTCGTCAAGCCCCGTGCCCGCGCCGAAGCTCATGAGCACGAACTTGAGGTTCGGACTCTGCACGAGATCCATGTTGACGATCTTGCCCTCCTGGCACGGCAGAAGCTCTGCCAGCTGAAATACCTTCTTGTCCTCGATTGCCTTGTTCATGGTCTTTCCCTCCTGCAAACTGATCTCAAGATATACGGCGCCGCGCTCAGTCTTGACGCCCACGGGCGTACCGACGGGTACGACGAAAAAATCTCCTGCGGCGAGCGGCGTATTCCCGCTCTCCTCGACCGCTTCCATCGCGCCCGAAGCGACGTACCAGAGGCGGCGGCGCTCGTAGCTCTCCGCACTGATGTCCGTCGCTTCTGCGAGCGAGAACCAGACGACGTTGTTGCCGCCCGCCGCGCTAATGGCTTCCGACACCGTGCAGCCCGGGACGGGCGCCATTTCCTCGGCGGGGCGAAGCACCCTGCCTGCCTGACCTTTCATGGCTGTCATCTCCTCTCTTTCTATTTCCTAGTATAACACTAGATAAATGCTTTTTCGGGAACATTTGTTACAGATTTTGAGAAATTTTCTTATTTCTCCAAGGAAATCGCCGCAAGATCTCCTGCGCGAGAAAACCCGTGGCAAAGCCCGTGAAAACGGCCAGAACAAAGAGCATGGGCGCATAGTAAAAGACGTCGAGCGTGCCGAGCCAGAAAGCGGCGGCAAGAAGCTGACCCACGTTGTGCGAGAGCGCGCCCGCGACGCCGAGCAGCGCGAGCGGCACGCGCGGGACTGCCCGCAGCAAGAGGACGCCGACCGAAAGCGCCAGAAGGCCGCCCGCAAGGCTGAACGACAGCGCGGGCAGGCTGCCCGCGAAGGCCGCTCCGAGCACGATGCGCAGGACGAGGAGCAAGAGCGCTTCCCTCGCGCGAAAGAGACGGAGCGCGGCGACGGTCACGATGTTCGCGAGACCGAGCTTGAAGCCCGGCACCGCCGCGACGAGCGGCAGCCGAAGCTCGACGAAGAAGAGCATCAAAGAGAGTGCGAGGCAGATGGAAAGAAGCGTCAGCCGCGCCGCCCCCTGCTGCGCCAGCCCCGCTTCCTGCGCTCCCTCTGCGCATATACGCTTCCGCGCGGACGCACCTTGCCGAGCGCCGCGCTCCTGCCGCGCGCCCCTCACCTCGCCACCGCGTCGGGCGCATCGGCCTTGCCCGCGCTGCCCGATTTCGCCCAGCGAATCTCCAAGCGATGCGGCAGACAGATGATCGGTGCGCCGTCCCCCTTCAATTCGCCTGTGTGCACGCAGATCTGATCGGGACAGTCGGCGCTCTCGATGCGGATTGTGCCGCCGCCCGTCGCGATGACGTTCTCGTGCTCGCCATAAGGCACGCGGATATGGCGCTCTTCCTGCAGTTCCGCCTGCGTGAAGCGATAGATCACCGCGCCGTCCTGCACGACCTCGACCGCGCCCGACTCCGATGCGTCTTCGCCGCGAGAAGCGGCTGCGAAGAGCCACGCGCCCGCCGCGCCGAGCAGGAGCACAGCGAAAAGAGCGAAGAGACGCGCCTTCTTTCCCCCATTCATCGAATGACCTCCACTTCTCCCGTCAGCCCCTCTCCCGCCGAGAAGCGGTCAAGAAGCCCCTCTGTAATCCACACATGACCATCCATGCCAACGAGAACCATCTCGAAATCCTGCCGCTCGCGCCAGAAAGCGGCGGCGCGTTCCGCCCCCATGACGAAGAGCGCCGTCGAAAGCGCATCCGCTCTGCCGCCCGATGACGCGACGACAGTGGCGGATGCAAGGCCGCTCGCCGCAGGTTTTCCCGTCGCAGGATCGAGGATGTGCCAATAGCGGTTTCCCGCCTCATCCGTGAAGAAGCGCTGGTCAATCGCCGAGGTCACGACGGCGGCGTCCGCGACCGCCACCGTGCCGAGAAGAGCGCCGCCGAAAGGATTTCTGAGTCCGATGCGCCACGGTGCGCCGCCCTCGCGTGCGCCGATGACCTCGATGTTGCCGCCGAGATCGAGGATCGCAGAGCGCACGCCGCGCGACTTGAGCTCCGCCGCGACAAGCTCGCCCGCATAGCCCTTCGCCACTGCGCCAAGCTCGACGCTGCTGCCCTTTTCGAGCCGCGCCGTGCCCGCCGCCTCGTCGAGCTTGAGCTTTCCCGCTCCCGTCAAGGCACGCGCCGCTTCGATTTCCTCTGCCGTCGGCACGCGATGCACGCCGCCCGTGAAGCCCCAAAGCTGCAAAAGCGGCGCGAGCGTCACGTCGAGCGCTCCTTTCGTCTCCTCGCGCACCTCCTCAGACATACGCAAAAGCCGCATCGTCTTGGGAGAGAGCGCGATTGCCTCGCCCGCGCCGCCGTTCAAGCGCGCGACGTCGCTTCCCTCGCGCGTCGCGCTCCAAAGCGCGTCGAGTGCGAGAAGCCGCTCCTTCGCCTCCCGCGCCGCCTCGGGTGCGCCTTCGCCGTAGACCTTGACCGTCATCTTCGTGTCCATCGCGAAGAACTCCTCGCTCGCCTCCTCTGCCGCGCAGGAAGCATCGCCGGAAGACATACGGTTCATCTGCTCGGGCAGGCATCCCGCCAAAAGAGAAGCGGTGAAAAAAACGAGCAAAAGGCACAGGGCAAGATGCCCTGCGCCTTGAGCTGCCAAATGCTGCAAGCGAATCATAGCTACTTCTTCGCTTCATCGAGCGCCTTCGTCGAGGCCTCGATGAACTGCTCGTAGGAAATCGTCGCACCCGAGATGGCATCGACCTTGCCCGGCTGCTGGCGCTCGACGAGCTGTGCGCCGTAGGCCGCATTCGCCTTGACGGCGTTCTGCGCCTTCTTGTAGTTCTGCGCGTCGCTGATCTGGCCGTTCTTCTTGCCGTAGTCCTCGCCCTTCATCGTGCCGTCCTTGTCGATGCCGAAGTACGTCGCGCTCTCGATCTTGTGATCCTTGATCGTGATGGCGATCTTGCCGTGGCCGTACTCGGAATTCTCGCTGCTCTCGGCGTTGTACGTGCCGTCCTTCGCCTGCGAGAGGTCGATGTCGGCAATCTTCTTGACGGCGACGCCCTGCGCCCCGCCGTCTTTCGGCTTGTCCTTCGCCGCATCGTCGCCGCAGCCCGCGAAGAGAGCCGCCGCGAAGGCGACGCCCAAGACCGGCGTCAGAGACTTCCTGCCCAACTTCATTGTTTCGCCCCTTCCTTTAGCTTTGCCGCCGCCTGCTCCTCGGCGCTCTTTTCCACCATGCGCCCGTGCTCGATGATGACGCAGCGCTCCGCTGCCGCACCGACCTCGGCGGAGTGCGTGACCGTGAGGATCGTATGACCTTCCGCGTGCAGTTCGCGGAAGATCTTCATGACGAGGTTCTGATTGACCTCGTCGAGGTTGCCCGTCGGCTCGTCCGCGAGGATGAGCACGGGGTAGTTGATGAGAGCGCGCGCAATGCAGACGCGCTGCTGCTCGCCGCCCGAAAGCTGGCTCGGCAGATGGTCGGCGCGGTCGGCAAGCCCCACGCGGTCGAGCGCTTCGAGCGCTTCCTTCTTGTCGGGGATGCTGTGATAGTACTGCGCCGCCATGATGTTTTCGATCGCCGTCAAGTACGGGATCATGTGAAACTGCTGGAAGACAATGCCGATCTTGTCGCGGCGCAGGAGCGTCAGCTCGTGGTCGGAGACTTTCGTGATGTCGATGCCGTCCAGAAGCACCGTGCCGCTCGTCGCGTGATCCATGCAGCCGATAATATTCATGAGCGTCGTCTTGCCCGAGCCGGAAGGCCCCATGACGGCGAGCCAATCGCCCTTTTCCACCTTGAGGTTGACGTTGTCGAGCGCCTTGACCTTGCCGCCGTAGGCCATCGTCACGTCTTTCAATTCCAATAGACTCATAAAACCCTCCTACTCTCCCCGCAAGACGATGGCGGGGTCAACGCTCGTCGCGATGCGCACGGGAATGAGGCTCGCGACGCCCGTCACGATGACGGACAAGACGACGGCGAGCACGGCGATGCCCGGAGCAAAGGCGATGCCGCGCGAAAAGACGTTGATGCTGACGCTCTGTGCGAAGAGGTAGCCGAAGCCGCTGCCCAGAAGGCCGCCGACAAGGCCGAGCACGCATCCCTCGCCGAGGAACTCCATGACGATGTTCGCATTCGACGCGCCGAGCGCCTTCTTGAGACCGATCTCGCGGCGGCGCTCCGTAACGACCGCCGTCATCGTCGTCGTCACGCAGATGAGCGTCAAAATGAGGACGATGATCGTCACGAGAAGGATCAGAACTTCGAGCTTCTTCAAGACGTTGAACTCCGAGTGCGCAATCTGCTGCACCTCCTGCGGCTCGATGCCGATATTCGCGGTGCGAATGGCGTCCTCAACGGACTTCAAGCTGTCGCCGTCGGCGACGACGCTGAGCTGCGCGAGTCCGACGGCGCCGGGCTTCTCGACGATCTTTTGCAGCTCGTCGAGGTTCAGGAAGGCGAACTGCTCTTCCTTGCCGCCCGTCGAGACGATGCCCGAGACGGTGAAAGAGAGCATGGCCTTGCCCTCGCCCGCGCTGACCGATACGGTCTGGCCGATCAGCTTGTCCGTATCACGCGCGATCTTCGAAGCCATCTCGGCGCCCAGAAGGATCTCGCGCTCGCCCGCCTTCGGGTACTCGCCCTTGACCATCCAATAGGGGCTGACCTTCTTGATTTCCTCGAAGTCCGTGCCGCCCGTCAGGACAGGCTGCTTGTTGACCTCAAGGCGCTCGTAGAGGAAAGGCGCAAGACCGACGACGTCGCGTCCCGCCAAGGCCTCACGCGCCTTCTGCAAGGCGGCGGAGTCAAAGGTCTTCGCCTCGCCCGCCGGCAAGAGCAGCACGTTCGCGCCGTAGGCGCGGAACTCGCGCCCGAGCTGCGCGGGCACTTCGCGGTAGACCGTGATCATGCCCGAGATGATCGCCGCGCCGACCGCGACCGCCAGGAGCGCAACGAACATGCGCGACTTCTGGCGAAAGAGCGCCCGCACGATCATGCGCAGAAACATTTCCAGTATCTTTATTCTTCCTGCCATATCAAATCACCTGCCATGAAGGACGCTTGCGGGCTGCAAGGAGAGAAGCATGCGGATAGCGGGCAGGCTGCCGATGAGGAGCATCAGAGCCATGAGTCCGCCCACGATGGGGATGACGACGAGGTTGTTCGCAATGCTCGATCCGAAGACCGTCTGCCCGATCGCCTGCGCGAGCGCCAAGCCGCCGAAGTAGCCGAAGAAGCCGCCCACGGCGCCCGCGATGAAGATCTCGGCGAGCACCATGAGGACGACGGAGAGGTCGGTCGCGCCGAGCGCCTTCATGAGGCCGAACTCGCGGCTTCGCTCCATGATGTTCGCGCTGACGAGGTTCGACACGCCGAGCGCCGCCGACAGAAGCGAAAGCCCTGTGATGAGCAGCATGAGCATCTGCGTCTTTTCGAGAATCTTGCCCTCGGACTCGGCGATCTGCCGCACGGGCTGCGCCGAAGAGCCGGGAATCGCCTCCTCGATCTGGAAGGCGATCGAGCTGACGTAGGCCGTGCAGTACCAGATCTCGCGCTCCTTCTGCGAAAGGCGCTCGGGGTTCTCCGCCGCCTTTCGCGCAAGGTCGTTCTCGGGCGTCGTGACGGCGGAGACTTCGATCTTGTCGATCTTTCCGGCAGCGCCCAGAAGCTCCTGCGCGAGCGCGAGGTTCACGGTCAATGCGTCGTCCTCTGCGCCGCCGCCCGTGACGACGCCCGTGATCTTCAGCGACCTTTCCGCGCCATCCTTCGTGCGATAGGAAACTGTATCGCCTGGCTTCAGCCCCAGAGCGTCCGCGAGCTTCACGCCCGCCAGCGCCTCGTCGGGGCTTTCCGTCGGCCACGCGCCGTCGATCTTCCACCACGACTTCATTTCCTTCTCGCCCGTCTGCATCTTCTCGCCCGTCGGCAGTTCAAGCTCGTGATCGAACCACGTGCCCATGATCGGCACATTCTTGCCGTCCGCGAGAGCGATTTCGCCCGAAAGTTCGGGCGCGAAGGCGACGATGTTGTTCGTCCAGAAGATCGTCTTGATCTTCGCCGCATCCGCCTCGTTCAAATATTCTTTGCGTCCGCCCTCAAGGCCGTAGACGTCCTGCAGCACGGAAGCCGTCTTCGGCGTGACCGTGATGTTCGCGCCGTAAGCCTTTAGCTCCTGATTGACCTTCTCGCCGATGTCGAACATGACGTTGAGCATGGCGGCGGCGAGCGATACGCCGAGAGCCGCCGTCAGCGCGATGAGGAAGAAGCGCTTCCTCTGGCGAATCAGCGCGCCCTTTACCATCTGCCAAAACATTGTATCCCTCCTTCACGCATCAGCGGAACACGTCGCGCGCCTTGTCCAAGGCGTCCTGCGGCACGCGCAGCTTGCCGTCCGCCACGCTGTATTCGATGGGAATCGGGTTGCAGCCGCCCTTCGTGCCGATCGTCGCCTTGTTCATCATGACGTCGCACAGGCGGCAGATGACCTGCCCGTCTTTCTCGTAGTAGCCCGTCGGACCGCAGATCTCGCAGGCGTCAAGTCCGACACCGTAGGAATTGCCGCCCTTTAAGATCACGATGTAGCGCACCATCTGTCCGCTCGCCGTCTGATAGACGAAGCGATGCAGATGTCCGTCGTTGACCACGGAGAGATCCACGTCGACGAAGCCGTCAACCGCCGTCACTGGGACAGCGGGCACAAGCTCTTCCTTGCGGTTCGCATAGCTCGCGCCGAAGCTCGACAAGAAGACCATGCCCGCGAGGAACAGCACCGTCGCCGTGCCCCAGCGCCTCTTGTGCATCGCCTGCATGATCATGCGGCGGTACTCGGCGGGATTCGTGCCGGCAGGACGTGCGGGCTTCTTCTGGGAAAAGAGCGTCAGCGGCACGAAGAGCAGCGCGAAGAAGATGATGAAGATGAGCCACGACGAGTGGTCGATGATCGGCGCCATAATGGAAAGCAGCGCCGCACTGTCGAGGATGTGCCGCGCCATCAGCACCTGCACGAGGAAGATCCCCTGCTGGATGAACATGGCGCCCGCCTGAATGACGAAGACGAAAAAGAGCCGCCTCGGGTTGAGCGCCGCCGCCGCCTTGTAGGTGACGAAGGAGCTGACGACAGCGAAGAACAGGCCTGCGGCAAAGCCCGCGAGCTTCACGGCGACCGTCTGCGTCATGTAGTCGCCCGCCGCCGAAATGATCGAGCCGACAGGGATGAGCCAGATTTCCATGCCATGATAGAAGAAGAGCAGGACGCCGATGGCGCAGGCGGAAACCTGCAGCGGCCTTGAGAAAGTCTCCTTCTGCCCTGCGCCGCGCGCGAGCATGGCGACGAGCACGACTTCGGCGATCATGGCGAAGGCGATCGCGCCGGCTTCGGCGACCTCGCGGCTCACGGCGTTTCGCGTGCCGACGCGAGCTGCCACGATGGCGACGGAAAGCCAGAAGCCCCAATGAATCGCAGTGTTATAATTGCGGCGATACTTTTCGAGCGGCAGCCGCCGCAGGATGGCGAAAAGGATGCCGAGTGGCACAGCAAGTGTCAGCACCTGCTCCATCGCCGGCACAAACTGTTGCAGGAACATCTGCAGCATATTCTGCACCTCACTTTATCTATAGGAAGTCAATATGAAAGGAAAGCCCACCGCCACCCATTGGATGGTGGTGGGCTTATGCCCTTTAGGAAAGACTTGCTTCACGGACTCGTGAGCAACAACAGACTACCAACGGCGAGGCACGTAGTTGAAGACCCAATCCATCGTCACAGGCTCATCCCAGAAGCGGCCCTTGACGCCCGTCTCATCATCGACGTGCAGACCGTAGTTCTGGCGGTACGGGCTTTCGATGGAGAAGTGCATGTCGTAGGTGCCCGCGCCCAGGAGCTTGACGTTCGCGCCGTAATGCGGGCCGTCGTCTGCGTTCATCGGCATGAAGACGCCCTCGACGCTCTCGCCCGTCTCGCGCTTCGTGAACTTGTAATGAATCGTCAGGTACGGAATCCACTCGCCGACGCCGAAGCCCGTGTCGTTGCCTTCCGTCGCATGAATATCCGTCTCAATGTGCATGTCCGCCTTGTCCGGCGAGAGCATCATGCCCGCGGGCACCATCTCGACCGGCTGGAAGTAGACGAGCGCCACCTTGAAGTGGTTCGCCTCGTTCTCGATCTCGTCACCGATCGGGTACTCCGTAAAGCCCGCCGCCGACGCAGAGCCGCCGAACGTGAAGAGCGATGCCGCTACCGCGCAGACCGCCAAAGCCGACTTGAGTTTCTTGAGCTTGAACATTTTCATAAAACACACTCCTCCGAAAAATGATGTAATGAAATTCCTCCCGGACGCCCTTACTCAATACGTCCCGTATAGGTGCGGCAATCGGCCGCACCTGCAAACGGAGCTTTTTACTGCTCCGCCGTTGCCAATGATTCTTGAAGCGATGGTCACGCCGTTTTCGGCTTGCGCTTCTTCGCGTAGACGACCATGCCCACGCCGCTGAGCAGCACGAGAAGCTGTGCGCCGAGTGTCTCCGCCGTCGGGAAGATGCCCAGCAGATCGAAGGTCGGCCAACCCTCGAAGCGCGTGATGCCGATGACGCCGCCCTCCTGCAGTTCCTCGACGCCCCCGCCGACGAAGGTGACGGCCAGCAGGAACATCAGGATGCTAGTAAAGAGGAAGAACGGGCGCAGGGGAATCTTCAAGATGCCATGCTGCATGCCGTAGAAGATCACGGCCAGCGTCACGCAGCCCGCGCCGAAGCCCGCCCAGATCATCGTGACATCGGCGGCCGCGTTGTTGAAGAGCGCCTGATAGAAGAGGATGACCTCCGCGCCCTCGCGGTAGACGGCGAGGAATGCTGCCATCCCCAACGCCCTGGCCGCGCCATGCGTGATGGATTCCTGCACGAGTCCGTCGATGTACTGCTTCCAGTTGTCCTTGCTCGCCTTGCCGCCAAGCCACGCGCTCGTCAAGAGCAGTACGACGACAGCGAAGAGCGCAGTCGCGCCTTCGAGCACCTCGCGGCTCATGCCGCCCGTCGTATTGTTGAGTATCGTGGAGAAAAGGTACGCCGAGACGAAGCTCGCGACGACCGCCGCGATCGAGAAATTGTAGACGGTGCCGAGGTGCTTTTCGTCCTTCGCACGCTTGAGGTAGGCGATGATCGCGACGAGCACGAGGATTGCCTCCAAGCCTTCGCGAAGGAGGATCAGATAAGCGGGCAGGAATGCCGCCCAGCCCGAACTGCCGTGCGCGTTTTCGAGCGCCTTGACATTGTCGTTGACCATCGACTTGAGCTTTTCGGCTTCCTGCTTGACCGTATCCATGCTCTCGCCGTTCTTCATGCTCTTCTTGACCTTGTAGAACTGATACTCGGTCAGGCTCGTCTCCTTGGCGGAGACGGAGCTGCGCATGACGTTTTCCAAGCCGTCCTTTTCGTAAATGCCGTAGTACGCCGCATTTACGAGATCGCGTGCGCCCTCATAGTCTCCCGTCTCGTAAACGGCAACGGCCTGGTCGACCGTCTGCGCGATGCGGTCGGCGACCTCCTGCCACTTCGGCGACGCATCTGCGCGCGGCACGGCAAAGAGCACGAGCGCCATGCAAAGGAATAAGATTTTTTTCAAGACTCTCACCTTCCTCTTTGGAAGTTCCGATATGATTTTTATGCGCCACTCTTTATGTCGGCGGCGTTCCTCCCTTCGCGCGAAGCTCTCTGAGGAACACTTCCTTGTTCACGCGGATGCGCTTGTTCTCGTCGTCCTCATAAGCATGGCTGCCCGAACCGTCGAACGGGAAGCGCAGGAGACGCATCGTCTTCATCGGCTGTCCGTTCGTATCGAGCGCCGGCTCGAACTTGAAGCTGCGGACGGCGTTCAAGACGATCTGATCGACGACGCGGCGTCCCGAGGTCTGCGTGAAGCGATAGCCCGTGATGTGCCCCTGCGCGTCGATATTCACGAGGATGCCGACCGTGCCGCGAAAGTCCGTGCCGCGCGTGTCGGGCGTATTGCCCGATGCAATGAGCACGCCGACCGCTTGGGATGGCGGCGCGGGCGGCAGCGCCTTGCCGTCCTCGCCGCTCTTCTTCGCCTCTTCCTCCTGCTTCTGCAGCTCCGCCACCGCCTCGTCCAACTCGGCGGCCTCCGTCGGGGACGTCTCCGTCGGAATAACATCCTCGGGCGGCGTCTCCACGGGCGGCGTCTCAGGCTTCGGCGGTTCGGGCGGCTCCGGCTCCGGCTTCGGCGGATCGGTTTTCTTCTCTTCCGTCTCGCCCGAAGAGCCTTCCTCGGGCAGGTCTACGACTTCCATCTCCTGCACCGCCAAGGGATCGCCCTCGAAGTCGAGCAGGGGCAATGCGAGAGCCAGTCCCAGCCAGACGAAGAAGTGCAGAAAAATCGCCGCGACGACCGTCGTGCGCCAGTAGCTCTTGAACCGCATCTCACTGCCTCCCTGCCGCCGTCTCCGTCGCGATCGAGACATGCTTCGCACCCGAGCGCTTGAGGAGATCCAAGACGCGCACGATGGCCTCATAGTCGGCCTTCTTGTCGCCGCGCAGCACGAATACCGTATCGGGATCGCTCGCCAAGGAAGCCTTCATCTTGTCCGCGAGGTCTTCATTCGGCAGCTCGTCCTTGTCGTAGAGCACGTCGCCCTTGTCCGTCACCGTGATCGGCACGATGTTCGGGCGCGTCTCCATCTTCCCTGCAGCCGCCTGCGGCAGCGCGACCTGCACCGTGTTCGTCTGCACCATGTAAATCGTGCTGATCATGAAGAACACGAGCAGGAAGAGCATGATGTCGATCATCGGGATGATCATGACGAGCGGTTCTTTCGTGATGCGAAAATCACGCCGCATGGCCATCCTCCCCCGTCTTCTTCAACGCATTCCGCACGGCGGCGGCCGCCTTGTCGAGCATGGCGAGCATCTCGTCGAGCTTCTGCACGAAGTACGTGTGCACGATGAGCGCGAAGATCGCCACGCAAAGCCCCGTCGCCGTCGCGATCAGCGCCTCGCCGATGCCGCCCGTGATGGCAAGCGGCTCACCCGCGCGCACGCTGAAGATGCTGAACGACTCGATCATGCCCGAAATCGTACCGAGAAGCCCCAGGAGCGGTGCCATCGTCACGATCATCGACAAGTAGTTGAGCCTCTCCCTCAGGCGCATCGCCATATCGGCGTACGCCGTGTCGAGCGCGAGCGTCAAGTCATCGCCCGCCGCCGCCGCACGCACGCCGATCTCGGCGATGTACGCGGGCGCCGTGTTCTCCGTCTGGCAAAGCTCCGCTGCCTGCTTCAAATCGTGCTCCTTCAGGAAGCTCGGCAACTTCGCGACGAAATCGCTCGCACCCCTGCCCGCCTGACGATAGAAGCGGAAACGCTCGATAGCGATGACCGCAACAACGATCGAACACACCAAGAGGACATACATGACAGGGCCGCCCTTTTGAAATAATTCCCAAGTATTCTCCACAAGAACATCTCCTTCAAGAATTTTCTATCTGAATACCGCTGATATCGGTTATTCCTATCACGTTTGTGAGTATAGCACATACCTCGTTAAAGTTCAATATGAAAATGAAATTTGTTCATATTTGAAGAAAGATTCACTTTTTAGCGAGCGATTGCGTGCAACAGGTACATACCATCCGCAAGGAATGCGGCATCAACATCTGAATGCGCTGCAAAAGCAAAAACACCGCAAGCATTGCTTGCGGTGTTTTTACTGCGCCTAAGCGCGTATAGTTTCACGAATCGAAGCCGCTCTTACTCGGCCGGAATGATGAACGAAAGCGAGCTGAAGATCTTCTCCGTCACGATCGGATCGTCCGTCGGGAAGCCGACTTCGACGCCGATGACGTTGAGGCCGTTGTTCGCCACATGCACGGTGATGTAGCCGTTCGCATCCGCGTTCGTTTCCGTCGTGAGATCGCCGAGCACGTCGGCAATGACGGGCGCATTCGCATACGGCTGGCCGTCCTTGTAGATGCGCAGGCGCAGCGTGTCACCGCGGCGAAGCGTCAGAGGATTGACTGCGGGAACGATCTGGATCGGCACGTTGTAGAGGCCGCCCGGCTTCACGGCCGCGTTCCAGTAATGCACGTTGTACTTGCGTGCGTACGTCACCGCCTTGAGATTTTCAACGCTCTCATAGTCGCGCGTCGGAATGACCTGGCCGTCCGTCGTCTTGGCAAAATAGCCGTAATCGAAGAACGTCGCCGTCACGCCGAGGTCATCGCCCGGCACAACAATCACATGGTTGCCCGCATCGACGCGCTCGACCGTCGTCGGCTCGAAGTTCACATCATAGGCGTCGATGCGCTGCACGCACGCAGGATCATAAGCGTTGTCCAAGGGGCCTTCGCCGAGCACGAGCGCCTTCTGATCGAGGCGGTTCGCATAGAACACGCCGTGCGCATCCGTCGGCGCCGCATACATGCCCAGACCCACAAATGCGCCGAGCGCCGCTGCCAAAAGCTTCTTCTTCATTCTTCATCCTCCCATCGAGAACCATTCACTCTGTGGAACACATTCGTTCCATGCCTTTATATTATAGTACAAATGATATGGAATTGCAAGAAAGCGTCCCACGAAAAGTCGCTTTTACCTTTTCGCACAGAACAACCGCAGCCGCTCCTCTTCCTCTTTCTGCAGCTCCTTCGCAAAAGCGACGAACCCCTGCAAATCCTCCGTATTGAGATAGTTCATATAACGCTTCCTTTCTTCGACGGGGATGACGATCGGAGCTTCCTTTTCCTGCAGACAGCTGTAGGCGATGAGTGCACGCCCCACACGGCCGTTGCCATCGGAAAACGGGTGGATGCGCTCGAAGCGGATGTGCTGTCGGCAGATGGCAGCGATCTTGTCCTCGGCGGACTTCGCCGCCGCCAGCTGCGCCGCGAGGTCGAGCAGCCAGTTCTGCAGATCCGTCGACACGCGATAGGGCGGCGTCGGGACGAAATCCGCTCCGACGATGAGATTCGGAATCTCTTTGAATCGTCCGGCGACGCCCTCGATTGCGTCCTTGCAAAGCACGGCATGGACTTCCTTGATGAAGTCGAGCGAAAGGGCGCGTTCCCTCGCCAAGCTCTGCTGCAGAAAGTCCATGAAGCTCTTGTAGTTTAAAACTTCGTGCATTTCCCGAAGCTCCATGGCACGCGGGATGTAGCCATCGAGCAGCAGGCTCTTCGTATCGCCCTGCGACAAGGTGTTTCCCTCGATCGCCGTAGAATGATGCGCCATGCGCACCATCAAGTCGTCCCAATAATCCAGACTCAAAGCGGCAATATCGATCATGACCATCTCTCCTCTGCACGAATTTCTCTTCCTTGGCATTATACCACAGCGCCGCCCCTTCATGAAGAAAAACGCGAAAAACCGCCGTACCTGCCCAAAAAGGCAGCCGCTCTCTGACGAACGGCTGCCTTGCTGCTTCTCTCAACGTGTACGGCTTCTCCCAAGTCATGAGGCTTCCTTTCAGAGCACATACTCCTCGCAGAGCGCACGATAGCGTTCCTCGCCCTTTTCCGTCAGCAGGTAGTAGCCGCCCGAGCGGCGCACGATGCCGGCTTCCTTCAGCCTCTCGCTGACATGCCGCATCTCCCTTTCGCTCCAGCGCAGGTGCTCGGCGATGTCGCGCACGGCGTTTTCCTCGCTGTAGAGGTTCTCGGCGGTATGCGTGCCGAGGTGAATGATCAGAAGTTCCTCCTTGAGCCGCGCCTTGCGCCGCATGCGCTTCAAGCGCCGCGTGATGACGCCCTTCGGATGGACGAAGACGGCGACGACGTAGATGAGCATGTTGGCGAGCGCGCACATGCCCGCCATCGAAGCGTTGAAGCGAAGCGCGAGTGCGAATCCGACGAGGCTTCCCGCAACGCCGAAGAGCACGGCGAAAAGGAGCGTGTGATGCAGGCGCTTCGTGAAGAGAAGCGCCGTCGCCGCAGGAGCGATGAAGAACGAGATGACGAGGATCGAGCCGACGGCGTCGAACGCCGCGACCGTCGTCAAAGAGATCAAGGTCATGAGCGCGTAGAATATCGCGCCCGTCGCCATGCCGATGAGACGCGCATTCTCCTCGTCGAAGGTCGAAAGCTTGAGTTCCTTGTAAAAGAGCGTGATGAACGCCGCGTTGACGAGGAAGATCGCGCCCATCTTGACGGCGGACGCCGCGACCTCGTGCCCGAAAAGCGTCACCGTATCGAGTCCTGCGTAGACGACCTCGCCCATCAGCACCATGTCAGTGTCGAGGTGCACGTTGCCCGCATACTTGCTGATGAGGATGACGGCGAGTGAGAAGAGCATAGGAAAGACGATGCCGATCGCGTCGTCGCTCTTCGTCGTCTTCGTCTTTCCCAGAAGCTCGACGAGCAGCACCGTGACGACGCCCATGAGCGCCGCGCCGAAAAGCAGCCACGGCGACGAGAGGTCGCGCACGAGAAAGAACGCGAGCACGATGCCGAGGAGCACCGTGTGACTGATCGCATCCGCCATCATCGAGAGATTGCGCAGCAGAAGGAACACGCCGGGCAGGGCGCACGCCGCCGCCGTCAAAGCGAGCACAGCGAGAGAATCGGTCATGCCTCTTCCCTCCTTCCGCGCTTTCTGAACGCGCCCCGCTTGCCGAAGAACATGGACAAAAAGGCGATGGCAGAAGCCGCGAGGATGATGCTCGGCCCCGTCGACATTCCCTGCTCCAGCGTGCTCGCATAGGTGCCTAAGAGCGCGGCGACGACGCCGAAGACGGCGCTCAGGAAGAGCACGCGCGAAAAATTGTCCGACCATTGACTCGCCGCGACGCACGGGATGATGAGGAACGAGCTGATGAGAATCGCGCCGACCGCCTTGATGCCGATGCCGATGACGGCGATCGTCAAAAAGGGAAGCAGGACTTGCAGCAGGCTCACGGGAAGACCCACGGCACGCGCATACTCGGCGTCAAAGACGAAGACCTTGAGTTCCTTGTAGAACGCGAAGAGCAGCGCCGCGCAGAGCGCAGCGACGAAGGCGATAAGCTTCACGTCGGCTTCGAGCATGTACGCCGCCTGCCCGAAGATGTACGTCTCAAGCCCCGCCTGCGACGCGCCGCGATAGGCTTCGTTCCCTTGAATGAAACTCTTCAGGACCATGCCGAGGCCGAAGAAGCCCGAGAGGAAGATCGCGAGGTTCGCGTTGAGTCCGACGCGCGTGTTCTCGTGCGCCGCCTGAATGGCAAAAAAGGTGACGGCGGCCGCCGCCATCGCGCCGACGAGCAGCACGGCGGGACTGCGCGTCGAAAACGCCATGAAGGCGAGGACAACGCCCGGAAACGTCGCATGCCCGATGGCGTCGCCGATGAGGCTCTGCCCCTTGTAGACGCTCAGAGCGCCGACGGGAGCCGCGACCGCCGCGAGAAGCGCCGTGCCGAGGGCGATGATCTGAAAGGTATAGTTCGTCAAGATCTCCATCGTCATCGCTCCTTCGAGCGGAAGGCGAGCGCGAGCGCCGCTTCCTTGTCCATGTCCTTCAACCAGCCGCTCGCCTTGATCGTGCGGTTCAGGACGACGAGATAGTCGAAGTACATGTCGAGCGTCGAGAGGTCATGATGCACGGCGATCACCGTTTTCCTTGCCTTCTGCAGCGCGACGAATTTCTCCATGACGATGCGCTCCGTCGTCTCGTCCACGCCCGCGAGCGGCTCGTCCATGATGTAGAGATCGCTTTCCTGCGCGAGTGCGCGCGCGATGAAGACGCGCTGCTTCTGTCCGCCCGAAAGCTCCGAGATCTGGCGCTCGGCGAGCTTTTCAAGCTGCATCTCAGCGAGCGCCGCCCTCGCCCTCTCGCGATCCTCCCTGCCCGGGCGGCGCATGAGCCCGATATGCACATAGCGTCCCATGAGCACGACGTCGAACACCGTCGTCGGAAAATCCCAGTTGACCGCGCCGCGCTGCGGCACATAAGCGATGCGCTCGCGCACCTCGTCGATCGTCTTGCCCCAAAGGCGCACATAGCCCGCAACGGGCTTTTCGAGGCCGAGGACTCCCTTCAGGAGCGTCGATTTTCCCGCGCCGTTCGGCCCGACGATCGCACATCGCACGCCCGTCGGCACATCGAGATCGATGTCCCAGAGCACCGCGCTCTCGCGGTACGCCATCGTCACATCCTCCACATGAAGCAGCATCTTTTCTCCCATATTCCGCCTTCTTTCCCTAAAATCAGCCAACTCGACCGCATCGAACGACAAAAGCAAAAAAGGGCGGTCGCCCGCCCTTCTTTCCCCTTTTCCTTACTTCAGATGACTGACGATCAGATCGACGTCAAAACGATACATGTCGATGAACGTATCTCCCTTCTGCCCTGCGGGTGCGAGCGAATCGGAAAACAGTTCATTGCCCTCGCCGCCGACGATCTCGACATCGAAGCCCTTCGACCGCACGATTTCCTGCAGCTTCTTCATGCGCTCGGGATTCGTTGTGCTCTCGGCGAAGACCGCCTTGACCTTGTGTGCGACGATGAAGTCCGCCGTCTTTTCAATGTCGGCATTCGCCACCTCGGAATTCGTGCTCACGCCCTGCGGCGCGACGACCGTCATGCCATAGCTCTTCGAGAAATAGTTGAAAGCGTCGTGCGGCGTGACGAGGTTGCGCTTGCCTTCGGGAATCGAGGCGATCTTCTCCTTGACCTCGGCGTCGAGCGCATCGAGCTTGGCGAGGTACGCGGCACAGTTCGCCCGGATCTCCTTCTCATGCTCGGGCACGAGCTTGGAGAGACTCTCCGCCGCCTTCTCCGTCGCCTTCTTGTAGAGCGCAATGCTGAACCAGAAGTGCGGGTCAACGACGCTCTCGCCGTCCTCTTCCATGCGCAGTACAGCATCCGCAGGGAAGTCCGCCGTCACCGCCGTCCCGCGCTTTTCAAGGATTTCGACCATCTTGCCCTCGAAATGCAGCCCGTGGTAAAGCACGAGATCGGCATCCTTGAGCTTTTTGAGATCCGCCGGCTGCGCGACGTAAAGATGCGGGTCTTCGCCTGCCGGAATGACGAGGTCGATATCGACGTAGTCGCCCGCCAGTTCCTTCGTCATATCGGCGAGAAACGACGTCGTCACCGTGACCTTCTTCCTGCCCGAGGGGGCATCCCCCGCCGCACCGCCGCAGCCCGCCGTCAGGAGCGCTGCCGCTAGGCACAGAGCCAGCAGGAACAGTCCCTTGCCGTTCCCACGAAGCATCCTCTTCAAAAAATTCATACTGCACCTTCTTTCAAGATTTTCTTAGCATGTAGTATAGCACGTTCCTCGGAGGTTGTAAATGAGATAGAGTATCATTATTTTATTTATATCTGAATTTTTTATGATAAAGTTCATCTATGAACGTGCCCCATCACATGCCTATTGACAATTCAGAAAAAACAGCTAATATAGAGGATATACCTTATTAAATTAGAGATATTTTCCACGATAAAGGAGAGATTCATCATGAGTGAAAATTGCAGCAGCGGCTGCAG
>ERZ773005.511-NODE-511-length-29190-cov-5.644860_pt1 | contig 29190 bp, 33 predicted proteins | sample MGYA00580666_ERZ773005 | MGnify/ENA primary metagenome ERZ773005 (study PRJEB29015, sample SAMEA2737999) | human oral metagenome | biome: human oral; feature: human-associated habitat; material: dental | place: China | collected 2061 ...
TGCGGTTCATACCCGCAGTGTCGAGAGTTCAAATCTCCCTTCCGCCACCAATTTGACAATCAAACCCCCGTCGCGGGGTTTTTTTGTGAACCGGCGGCCGTCTGTCTTTTCGGCGGGGGAATCGCGATTTCTCTGGGGCTTTCGGTTGACACGCTATAGTAAGTGTGATAAAGTACATTAGTGACGTTTTGGAGCTAGTGTCGAAATCTGTGGGTAAGGAGTGCAATGAGATGCGTAACGCAGTTACCTTGGCCTGTACGGTTTGCAAGAACCGCAATTACCAGACCAATAAGAACAAGAAGAACCACCCGGATCGCTTGGAGCTCAGTAAATACTGCAAGTTCTGCAAAAAGCATACGCCGCATAAAGAGACGAAATGATGGCGGAAGATTCGGCTAAGCTATGAGGATGTGAATGGTTTTGGCGGAAGAGAAAGCGGCGGCGATGACGCCGGAGGCGGGCTTCAACCCGAAAAAATTCATAAGTGAAGTCATAGCCGAGATGAAGAAGGTGTCGTGGGTCACTCGTCGTGAGTTGGCTGTAGATACGGCTATCGTGGCGGTGGCTGTCGTCATTGTCTGCGCTTTGATCTGGGTTTGCGATACGATATTTACCAGACTGTTCACGCTCATTCTACGGTAGGCAGCGGGAGGTGAGGGGCGCGCCGGCGTTCCTGCGGGATGGAAGCAGAAAAGAAATGGTACGTTATACATACGTATTCCGGGTACGAGAATAAAGTCAAGGCCAATCTGGAGAGCAAGGTTCGTTCCATGGGGATGGAAGACGAGATTTTTAACGTCGTCGTGCCGATGGAGGACGATATTGAGATCAAAGACGGCCGCAAGAAACTCACGAAGAAGAAGGTTTTTCCCGGTTACGCGCTCGTCGAGATGATCGTCAACGACCGCTCTTGGTATGTCGTTCGTAATACGCCCGGCGTCACGGGGTTCGTCGGCTCGGGGACGAAGCCGATTCCGCTCACTGAGGCCGAGGTGAAGAATATCCTGCGGACGACGAAGGAAGAAGAATTTCGCCCGATGGTTGATCTTGAGCCGGGGCAGGCCGTTCATATAAATACCGGTTCCTTTGAGAATTTTCCGGCGACCGTCACCGAAGTGGATGCCGAGAAGGGCAAGATCAAGGCGGTGGTCGATATGTTCGGCCGCGAGACGACGATTGAGCTGGATTACGATCAGGTAGAAAAGATTTGAGATATCGTTCATAATTTAGATAAATCCCTTGTAAGGAGGTGTTAAATATATGGCAAAGAAGGTTGCGAAACTCGTCAAGCTTCAGGTTCTGGCGGGGAAAGCCACACCGGCGCCTCCGGTAGGTCCGGCACTGGGGCAGGCAGGCGTTAATATTATGGCGTTCGTCAAGGAGTTTAACGAGCGGACGGCGAAGCAGGCCGGTCTTATCATTCCGGTCGAGATCACGGTATTCGAGGATCGTTCGTTTACGTTCATTACCAAAACGCCGCCGGCTGCCGTTCTTTTGAAGAAAGCGGCGGGCATCGAAAAAGCCTCGGGAGAGCCGAACAAGAATAAAGTGGCGAAGGTTTCCCGGGCGAAAGCGCAGGAGATTGCGCAGTCGAAGATGCAGGATTTGAACGCGGCCGACCTGGAAGCGGCCACCCGGATGATCGAGGGGACGGCGCGCAGCATGGGCATTGAGATCGTTGGATAAGCAGCGGTTCCTCGTGGGAGGTAAGACCGTTTGAACCACGAAAGGAGTACTGAAATGGCAAAAGCAGGCAAGAAATATCAGGATGCCGTTAAACTCATCGAGGCGGACAAGGTTTATTCCGCTTCCGAGGCGATGGAGCTGGTGAAAAAGACGGCGACGGCAAAGTTTGACGAAACAATCGAGCTGCACGTTCGCTTGGGCGTTGATCCGAAATATGCGGATCAGCAGGTGCGCGGGGCGGTTGTGCTGCCGCATGGCACCGGAAAAACGAAGCGGGTGCTGGTATTCGCCAAGGGCGATAAAGTCGCCGAAGCGGAGCAGGCCGGCGCGGATTTTGCCGGTTCTGATGAGCTGGTGACGAAAATTCAAGGCGGCTGGTGCGATTTCGACGTCGCGGTGGCGACGCCGGATATGATGGGCGTGGTCGGGCGTCTCGGCAAGGTTCTCGGCCCGCGCGGGCTGATGCCAAACCCGAAGCTGGGGACGGTCACGATGGACCTCGCGAAGGCAGTCAAGGAGATCAAAGCCGGTAAGGTGGAGTACCGCACGGATAAAGCGGGCAATGTCCACGTGCCGGTAGGCAAGGTTTCCTTCGATTCCGAGAAATTGCTGGAAAACTATCGCACGCTTATGGATACGCTGCTCAAAGCGAAACCGTCGGGCGCCAAAGGCCAGTATATTCGCTCGATTACGCTGGCGGCGACGATGGGGCCCGGGATTCCGGTACAGATGAAGGTCGATTGATTTAAAAGTCCATAAAGGTTGTATGGCCCGAGACGGCAGGTGTGAGCAATCACTTAATGTTACCCGCCCAGGCCGGAAAAACTGCGTGATTATCCTGCGGTCTCCGGGTCTTTGGCCAGAGACCGCTTTTATTATGAATTTTTCCGAGAGGAGGTGTTTTTATGGCAGTATCTGCTGAAAAACAGGCCATTGTGGCTTCGCTGAAAGAAAAGCTGACGGCTTCCAAGGGAGCCGTATTCACTGGTTACCGGGGCCTTACCGTAGCGCAGGATACTGAGCTTCGCCGGGAGCTTCGCGCGGCGGGGGTTTCGTATCACGTAGTAAAGAACACGCTGACGGCGATCGCGGCGAAAGAAGCGGGGATGGAAGAGCTGCTTTCGCATCTGGAAGGGACGACGGCGCTCGCTGTTTCTGACGGGGACGCCATTGCCCCGGCGAAGGTTATCAGCTCGTTTATCAAGAAGAATAAGCTGGATGACGCCGAGATTTTGACAATCAAGGCGGGCATTGTCGACGGCAAGGTCATCAGCGCGAAGAACGTCAAAGAACTGGCGCTTTTGCCGTCCCGCGAGGTTTTGCTGGCAAAACTTTTGGGAAGCATGCAGGCGCCAATCGGCAATACAGTCAACGTTCTGCAAGGCGTTATTCGCAACGCCGTCTATGTGCTTGACGCGGTCCGCCAGCAGAAAGAGAAAGCGTCGGCCTGACCGACGACCCCGTTTTACTAAAATGAATATATCTTAATGGAGGTATTGTAAAATGACGAAAGAAGAAATTATGCAGGCTATTGAGGGCATGACGGTCCTCGAACTTTCTGAGCTTGTTAAAGCGATGGAAGAGAAATTCGGCGTTTCGGCGGCGGCTCCGGTTGCCGTAGCGGCTGGGCCGGCGGCTGCGGCTGGCGGCGCGGCGGAGGAAAAGACGGAGTTCGACGTCATTCTTACGAACGCCGGGGATAAGAAGATCGGCGTCATCAAAGTCGTTCGCGAGCTTACGGGCCTTGGCCTGAAGGAAGCGAAGGCTGTCGTCGACGGCGCGCCGGCTCCAGTGAAGGAAAAGGTCGCGAAAGCGGATGCCGACAATATGAAGGCGAAGCTGGAAGAGGCCGGGGCTACGGTCGAGCTGAAGTAAGAGAAGCTATAAAAAATCAGGGGCTTATGATAAGACCCCTGATTTTTTTGTATAGCGATTGGATGGATATCGATGATCCCTTTCCCTGCTGTCAGCACGATGCTTTTTCCTGATAAGAGTAAAGGAAAAGGGCGTGATCGCGGCGAACCTCAATGGGTAAAAATTAGCGGCGGTTTCCGGGCAGTCAGGTAAAAATCCTTGACAGGGAGAGCGCGTTTCGTTATAATGTGTTTCGTGTCATGGGATATTCCTTGACGCGATTGGGAAGTCGGTGAGGAAATGCTGGAAGAGCGGCTTTATCATTCGGCGCTGTTTGATTTCTATGGCGCTTTATTGACTGAAAAACAGCGACGTTGTTTGACGATGTACCTGTTTGAGGATCTGTCGCTGTCGGAGATCGGCGACGCGCTGGAGATTTCCCGGCAGGCGGTCTACGATATGCTGCGCCGGGCAGAGGATACCTTGGCTGGTTACGAAGCGCGGCTGGGGCTGTTAAAGCGCCGACAGAAGGAGCAGACCGCGTTGGGTACGGTCTATGAGGCGATAATGAAGCTGTCGGTTGCGGATGAGGCGGCGCGCCGCGATATTCTGCGGCGGCTTTTGCCGTTCACGGCGCGAGGACAGGAGGTGGAGCCGTGATTTTTGAGGGATTGTCCGAGCGTTTGCAGGCGACATTTAAAAAGCTGCGCGGACATGGAAAACTGACCGAGACCGACGTCAATGAGGCTATGCGCGACGTGCGCATGGCGCTTTTGGAGGCCGATGTAAATTTCAAGGTCGTCAAAGACTTCGTGCAAAAGGTCAAAGAGCGGGCGATCGGGCAAAACATCTTGGAGACCTTGACCCCGGCGCAGGCGGTTATCAAAATTGTCGATGAAGAATTGACCGCGCTGATGGGCGGGACGCAGAGCCGTCTCAATATTTCTTCCGCTCCGCCGACCGTCATCATGATGGTGGGGCTGCAAGGCGCCGGTAAAACCACGACGGCGGGCAAACTGGCGCTGAATCTAAAAAAGCAAGGAAAGCGCCCGCTTCTGGTAGCCGACGACATCTATCGCCCGGCGGCGGTAAGACAGCTTCAGGTATTGGGCGAACAGCTCGATGTTCCGGTATTTTCTATGCCGCCGGGGACGGACGCGGTGGCGATCGCCGGGGCGGCGCTCCCCTATGCCAGTGCGCACGCGGCTGACGTGGTTATCATCGACACTGCCGGCCGCCTTCATATCAATGACGAGCTTATGCAGGAGCTGAAATCCATCAAGGAGACCGTCCACCCCCACGAGATTCTGCTCGTCGTCGACGCGATGACCGGACAGGACGCGGTGAATGTCGCCGCGGCCTTCAATGGCGATTTGGGGATTGACGGCGTAGTCTTGACGAAGATGGACGGCGACGCCCGCGGCGGCGCGGCGCTTTCGGTCAAAGCGGTAACGGGCTGCCCGATAAAATTCGTCGGTATGGGGGAAAAGCTCGAAGCCTTGGAGCCCTTCCATCCGGATCGTATGGCGTCGCGCATCCTCGGCATGGGAGACGTGCTTTCCCTCATCGAGAAGGCGCAGACCGTTTACGACCTCGAAGAAGCAAAAAAAATGGAGAAAAAGTTCCGCAAGGACGAGTTCACGCTGGACGATTTTCTCAGTCAGCTTCAGCAGGTGCGAAAGCTCGGCTCCTTCGAGCAGATTCTCGGCATGCTGCCGGGGATGAGCAATATAAAAAAGCAGCTCGAGGGAGTCGACGTCGATCTCAACGGCAAAGAAATCAAGCATATCGAGGCCATCATCCGCTCCATGACGCCGCGTGAGCGCGCCGATGTCTCGCTTCTTAACGGCAGTCGCCGCAAGCGAATCGCGCAGGGCAGCGGGACCCGGGTGCAGGAGGTCAATAAACTTCTTAAACAGTTTGCCGAGATGCGCAAGATGATGAAAAAGATGAAGAAAATGCAGGGAAGTCCGCTGGGACTTGGCCGCTTTAAGCTGCCGTTCCTGCATTGACATATTACTTTCTTTTAAGGAGGTGATTTCCATGGCAGTAAAAATTCGTTTAAACCGTATGGGGGCGAAAAAGCATCCGTTTTATCGTATTGTAGTCGCGGATTCCCGTTCCCCGCGCGACGGTCGGTTCATTGAGATTTTGGGAAATTATGATTCCACGAAGGATCCGGCTGTTGTCAACGTCGATGAGGCCAAAGTGCTCGATTGGATGCAGAAAGGCGCGCAGCCGACGGATACCGTTCGCTCGCTCCTTAAGAAGCAGGGCATTATGGCGAAGTTCGATGCGTTAAAGCATGCGAAGAAGTGAGAGAGGATATCCACATGAAAGAGATTGTCGAGATCATTGCGAAAGCGTTAGTGGATCATCCGGAGCAGGTCGTTGTCGAGGAAAAAGGCGACGGGCAGGAAGCGGTCTTTCAGCTTCATGTCGCCTCGGATGATATGGGGAAGGTCATTGGGCGGCAGGGCCGTATCGCCAAGGCGATGCGCACCGTCGTCAAAGCGGCCGCTGTCCGTGAAAACAAAAAAGTCACGGTGGAAATTGTCTAAAGATAAAGCGGTAAGCCTTCCTTAAAAGAGGGGAAGGCTTACCGTTGCTTTTTAGAAAGCGGAATAAAAAGTGAGAGGAAGCTGCCAATGGAAAGTATTATGATAAAAGCGCCGGTTACGATTAAGGCGAAGCTGACGGACACCTTGCGCAAACGAATTACGGACGAGCTGACGCAGAATATCGAGCAGGTAGGCCTCGAATTACAGCAGCTCGATATCGAGGAGAAAAAGGTCATCGCTGAGCAGGCGCAGAACGATTTGCAGCGGTTGCAGGCGATCCGTCAGCATTTCGGTATGGAGCGGCAAAAGCGGCTCGATTTTAAAGCGCAGGCGGAGCAAAAGCTGGCCGACGCGAAAAAGCTCGCTGCGGGAGCCGAGATTATTCAGGGGACGATGGAACGCCAGGTCGAAGTCAAGGTCGGCGATAATTTCCGCGAGATCATGAATGTCGAAGTCCTGATTGAAGATGACAAAGTCATTGCGATCCGAAACTGAAAAACGCGTCGTTATTGGTAAAGCGGGCGCTCCCCACGGACTTTCAGGAGAACTTCGGATATTTCCCCTGACCGATTTTCCCGAGCGGTTTCGCACGATGAAAGAGGTTTTCGTCGGGGAGGAACGGCTCGCGATCACGGGCGTCCGTTATCAAAACGAGAAAATACTGCTCCGCTTCGCCGGATATGATTCCCGAGAGGCCGCGGCGGCGCTTACCGGAAAACTTTTGACGGTCGATCGCGCCGAGGCGGTGCCCCTCAAGAAAGGCGAGTATTATACCTTCGATATCATCGGTCTTGCGGTTGAGGACGAGAGCGGCGCTTCGCTGGGAGAGGTTATCGACGTTTTACAGACGGGGAGCAACGACGTCTATGTCGTGCGGCGGCCGGGCGAAACGAGAGAAGCGCTGATCCCGGCGCTGAAATCAGTTGTGCGCCGGATCGCGCTGGACGAAGGGAAAATGATCGTGTGCCTGCCGGAAGAGATGGAATAAATGCGAATTGATATTATATCGCTCTTTCCTGCGATGTTTGCCGGGCCTTTTCGCGACAGTATCATAAAGCGGGCGATCGAGCGGGAGATTTTGGAGATCCGATTTACGAATCTCCGGGATTTTGCTTTTGACAAGCATAAACAGGTGGATGATTCGCCTTTTGGCGGCGGCAGCGGCATGGTGCTGAAGCCCGAGCCGATGTTTCGGGCGGTGCGTCATGTGAAAGCGTCCGCGCCGGACGCCAAACGCCGGATACTTCTCATGAGCCCCTCGGGGACGGTGTTTACACAGGAAAAAGCCAAACAACTGGCGGATTATGAGCAGCTGATCTTTCTCTGTGGTCACTATGAAGGATTTGACGCTCGTATTGAGGAGCGTCTTGCCGACGAAGCGCTCTCAATTGGCGATTATGTTTTAACGGGCGGCGAGCTTCCAGCGATGGTTATAATTGACGCGGTTTCCCGGATGCTTCCCGGCGTTCTTGGTTCGGAGGAGTCGGCGCCGACGGATTCTTTTTACGAGGGTTTACTGGGCTTTGCGCAGTACACGCGGCCGCGGGATTTTGAAGGTCTTTCGGTACCGGATGTTCTTCTTTCCGGCGATCATGCGCAGATCGCTCGGTGGCGGCGACAAGAAGCATTGCGCCGCACATGGAAAAACCGCCCCGATCTTTTGGCGCGAGCGCCGCTTTTGGAAAGCGATCGGCGCTTTTTGGCCGCGCTGGAGGCGGGAAAAAGAGAAGAAAGCCGCTCGCAAAGTTTCCGCTCGTCAGTGGAATCCGAAGCCATAGAGGGAGATTATCCGCTCCCTGATCGATAAATACGAAAAAGCAAAGGGCCAAGCAGGACAGGCGATTTCTGCTTGGCTCTTTATTTTGAAAATTCGGTGGACAGACACGCGAAGCCTGTTGTATAATGGTATCTATTGAATAAAATGGCGTAATTTTGAAACAAATGTCTTTCGGAAAGAGAGCCGTTTTTCGATAAGGCTTAAACGTTCAGGGGGATGGACATGGGACTGATTGTAAAGAAATTCGGCGGCAGCTCGGTCGGCAGTACGGAAAAAATCCTGAATGTCGCCAAGCGCGTGCTGGCAGAAAAGAAACCGGACGACCGGATCGTCATGGTCGTTTCGGCGATGGGCGATACGACGGACGACCTGATCACGCTGGCAAAAAAACTTAACAAACATCCGTATCAATATGCGCGTGAAATGGACATGCTGCTTTCGACCGGGGAACAGGTATCCATAGCGCTGCTCACGATCGCCTTTCAGACGCTGGGGCAGCCGGCGGTTTCCCTGACCGGTTCGCTGGCCGGAATGAAGACGAACGCCGTACATACGAAAGGGAAGATCGTCGATATTCAGCCGCAGCGCGTTTTAGATGAATTGGAAAAAGGAAATATTGTCGTCGTGGCGGGATTTCAGGGGGCCGACGCACTGGGCGATCCGGTGACGCTGGGGCGCGGCGGCTCCGATACCTCGGCGGTAGCACTGGCGGGGGCGCTTAAAGCGGACAGCTGCGAGATATTCACCGATGTCGACGGCATTTACTCGGCTGATCCGCGCGTAGCGCCGGACGCTCGTCGTATGCAGGAAATCACCTACGACGAAATGCTGGAAATGGCCCGCCTTGGCGCCGGGGTTATGCAGCTTCGTTCCGTCGAGATGGGGAAGCGGTTCCATATCCCCATTCATGTTCGTTCGACATTTAACAACCAATCGGGAACGATGATCAGGGAGGCGTATACGATGGAAGAAAAGGATTTTGTCATTCGCGGCGTAGCGCACGACGATAAAGTGGCGAAGCTCGCGGTGTTGGGGGTGCCGAACCATCCGGGCATCGCGCATTCGATCTTTTCCGCGCTGGCCAAAGCGCACGTCGATGTCGATATGATTGTTCAAAGCATTCGTAACGTTGAAAAAAATGTGACCGATATGGTGTTTACCATCGCCAGCGATGATCTGGCCGCCGCTAAGGCTATCGTCGATAAAGTGGCGGATCAGTTGGACGCCATCGCCGTCCTGGTCGAGGAAGACGTGGCCAAGGTTTCCATCGTGGGAGCCGGTATGCTGGGGAGTCCCGGCATCGCGTCCCGCATGTTCGGCGCACTGGCGAGAGCCGGCGTTAATATCGATGTCATCAGCACCTCGGAGATCAGCATCTCTTGCCTGATCAAGGCCGATAAAGTTAAAGCCGCGGTCAACGCCATTCACGACGAATTTTTTCCGCCGAAAAAAGAGTGACGCAGGTGATTTCAATATAAGAAGATAAATGCAAAAAGGACCGGCTGCAAAGAGACCAGAACTTTGCAGCCGGTCCTTTATTTCTGCATAAATAAGTATTTTGCTGTTAATCAATGAAGAGCATGGCGTATATATATAACGAAAGAAAATTTTGCTCAAACGAATGAATTATGACGTAATATAAAAATGCGGAAATCTTACGAGAAAGGAATAAATGAATGTTTGTAAGAATGAATTTGCTGACATGTCACTTTCATCAACTTATAATGAAATATAGATGAATGCCTTTGGCTATGTATTCGTTTGGCGAATATGGCGTATCGCAGGAATAAAAAATGACGGGGATGAGTAAATGAAAAAGAAAGGGAAAATATTGGCAGTCGTTTTGTGCGGTCTCTGGGCGTATGGGGGAATCCCGGCATATGCGGCCGATCATGAACGGCAGGATCTTGATCGTTATGAACTTGATGAGATGATTGTGGAAGGAAGGCGGGAGAATTTACCGGGGAATTTTATTGCCGCCAAGGATCGTGTGGGCCTCTTAGGGGAAACGGATATTCTTGACGTCCCCTTCACGCAAAATCGCTACACGTTCAAGACGCTCGAAGTCTTTGAAAACCCGAATCAGCCCCTGAACGGCGTGCTGGGGAATAATCCTTCCGTTCGTATCGCTTCCAATTCAACGATGTTTACCGATTTTAAGATGCGCGGCATTACGATGAACGCGAACCATTACGTCTTAAATGGCATCCCCAGCTTATTTAATCAATCGCTTAATCTCCCCATGTATACCATAGAAAATGTCGAGCTGGTCTCCGGCCCGAATACCGTTCTCAATGGCGCTACGAATTCTACTAACGGAACAAACGGAACCGATGCCGCGCCGGGGATTTTATACGCGACGACAAAAAAAGCGCCGGAAGCGGATCTGAATCGGTATAAACAGGTATTTAGCGGGAAAGGGAACTGGGCAGAGATCGTTGAATTCGGGCGGCGGTTTGGCGGAAAGAAAGAATGGGGCGTTCGCGTTATGGCGCGGCATCAGGATGGAGAAACAGCCATAACGAGCGCAAAGTCGCAGGATAAGAGCGTTTATATCAATATCGATCATCAGGATAAACGCAGCACGACGAATATATTCGGCGGATATTTTGACGGGGGAACGATCGGCGGACAAAGATGGTTCCAAAGCCCGGCGTTGACGCATATGCCCTCGGCCCCGAATCTCAGCAGAAATTTCAGTTTCCCCGGGCAGCGGAAAATGTATAACGGGTACCTTTTGATGTTGAACCACGAGCAGAAGCTGAATGAAAATTGGTCGGCGTTTTTCAGTGCGGGCGGAAATAAATATCAGGAAGAGAAATACGATCCGATGGGAGGCTCGCCGGATTTAGCGGATGACGGGACGTTCAGCAAGAAAATGCGGCATTATAAATCCAGAATCAGCTCGTTCTATCTCCAGGGAGGCGTCAGGGGAAAAATCCAAACGGGAGAGGTAACGAATAATTTCGTTTTATCCGTTGACCGCGAGCAGTATAAGAGCTATGCCAACAATGTAGCCGGAGGCGTCTACCGTGGAAATTTGCGGAGCGGCGTCATTTCGGTTGGCGCGTGGCCGAGAGACATAAACGTGTATGCGGGCTCCGCCATCAATGAAGTGGTTACGAGCCTCGTGCTGGCGGATAATATCAAGTATCGGAAATGGAACGCGTACCTTGCAGGGCAATTTCGCAGCAGTAAGTATAAAACCAGGACGCAGGATATTTCTAAAGATTCGTTTAATCCCACCTACGCACTGGCATATAAGCCGACGGAAAATTTATCCATATACGCCAGTTACGCGACCAGCTATACGCGTCCGTTCCAGGTGAGCGGCGGATATGTAAACGACGGGGAAGTTTTCGCACCGATCAAAAATCAGCAGGCGGAATTTGGCGTTAAATACAAGACGGGAAAATTTTTACATACATTAGCTTATTTTGACTTGCGGCAGGCCAGCTATATGCGAAAAGCCGTAGCCGGGGGCGATCAATATACACAAGACGGAAAAAATCACTTTAAGGGAATGGAATGGATTTTCACCGGTGAGGTAAGCGAAAAGTGGAACCTCTTGGGTGGCGTCACGTATATCCATGACGAGCGAACCAGCACCGTCAATCACGCGATGGACGGCTGGCGCGTCATTGGAACGCCGCGCTGGAACGCTGTTTTGGCTGCGGAATATTCGCCGGAAACGAATACGGCGCTTATTGGCCGGATACGTTTTACGGATCGTCAATTAGCGAACGACAGAGGGGTGACAAGTCCGAGCTTTACGCTCTTTGATCTGGGAATACGCTATAAAACCAAAATTAACATGACGCCCGTCACGCTTAGCGCCATGTGCTATAATGTGTTAAATAAAAATTATTTCACCGCGGATGATCTGGGGGAACCCAGGACGTTCATGATGTCGGCGCAATTTGATCTGTAAGCGCCCTTGACACATTTTCTTTCCGTGCCTATAATTAAATCCATGGAAAGTGATGAAGAAGATACGGATCGGGGAGCGTCTCCGGCAGAGACGGACGCCAAGGCTGAGAGCGTCCGGGAGAAGACCTCGGTTTACCGCTTCGGAGCTGTTGCCACGCGTGAGCGGAAGGCAGCCGGTGCCCGCCGTTATCGGATTGAGTCGGTTGTTTGGCGAAAAGCCGGGCGGAATCGTCTTTTTATTGGCGAGCGCTTTCGGCTGAGCGTTTAGACGGCAAGCAGGGTGGAATCGCGGAGAGACAGAGCTTCGTCCCTATCAGGGATGAGGCTTTATTTTTTTATAAACAGCGGGAGGGTTTTTCATGGTAAAGATTACGCTAAAAGACGGCAGTGTTCGCGAGGTGTCGGAGGGCACGACGCTCCTCGATTTTGTCAAGACGGTGAGCAACAGTCTGGCGAAAAAAGTGCTGGCGGCGAAGCTCGACGGTCGAACCGTCGGCCTGGCGACGCCAATCGAAAAGGACGCCGCCGTAGAGTTTTTGACTTTCGAGGACGCGGGGGGACGGCTGGCGCTGCGTCATACGGCTTCGCATATTATGGCGCAGGCGATTCAGCATCTCTATCCCGATCAGCACGTCCAGTTCGCCATCGGGCCGGCGATTGAGAACGGCTTTTACTATGATATCGACATGGATCGCAAGCTGACGGAGGAAGACCTAAAAGACATCGAAAAAGAGATGGAACGCATTATCAAGCAGAATCTGCCGTTGGTGCGCAAGGAGATCAGCCGCGCCGACGCGTTGCGTTTCTTCTCCGAGCGGGGACAGAGCTATAAAGTCGAGCTTATTAACGGCCTGCCGGAAGGGGCGGTCATTTCCCTCTACGAACAAGGGGATTTCATCGATCTCTGCGCGGGGCCGCATGTGCTCTCTACCGGCAAGGTGAAAGCGGTGAAGCTGCAAAGTATCGCCGGCGCATACTGGCGCGGCGATGAGCACAATAAAATGCTCCAGCGTATTTACGGCACGGCATTTGAGAAAAAGGAAGATCTGCAGGCGTATCTCTATATGCTGGAAGAAGCGGCCAAGCGCGATCATCGTAAGCTCGGCAAGGAGCTGGACATTTTCAGCTTTCATGAAGAGGGACCGGGCTTTCCCTTCTTCCATCCGAACGGCATGATCATCCGCAACGAGCTTATCAATTACTGGCGCGAAGTCCATCGCCGTTATGGCTATCAGGAGATCCGGACACCGATCATCATGAACCGGGGGCTTTGGGAGCAGTCGGGGCATTGGGATCATTATAAGGAAAATATGTACTTCACGAAAATCGACGATGAAGATTACGCCATTAAGCCAATGAATTGCCCCGGCGGGATCCTCGTCTATAAATCCCAGCCGCACAGCTACCGGGAGTTGCCGCTGCGCCTTGCGGAGCTGGGGCTGGTACATCGCCATGAGCTTTCCGGCGCGCTGCACGGCCTTTTCCGGGTACGAAATTTCACGCAGGACGACGCCCATCTCTTCATGACCCTCGATCAGGTAGAGGGCGAGATACAGAAAATCATTGACCTTTTTGACGAAGTTTATAAAACCTTCGGCCTTTCCTACCACGCGGAGCTTTCTACTCGGCCGGAGGACTCGATGGGCGAAGACGAAGTCTGGGAGAAGGCGACGGCGGCGCTTCGGAACGCGCTTACGCATCGCGGCCTCAAATATGTCGTTAACGAAGGGGACGGTGCTTTCTATGGGCCGAAGATTGACTTCCACCTGAAGGATTCCATTGGCCGGACGTGGCAGTGCGGCACGATCCAGCTCGATATGCTGATGCCGGAGAAGTTTGATATTCACTACATCGGCGAGGACGGGCAGCGCCACCGCCCGGTTATGCTCCATCGCGTCGTCTACGGCAGCATCGAGCGCTTCATCGGCATTCTGATTGAAAACTACGCTGGCGCTTTCCCCGTCTGGCTGGCTCCCATACAGGTGCGTATCCTGCCGATTACCGATAATCATCGCGGCTATGCCGATAAGCTGCGGGAAAAAATGTTCGCGCTGGGTATTCGCGTCGAGGTCGACAGCCGTAATGAGAAAATGGGCTACAAGATCCGCGAGGCGCAGGTAAAAAAGATCCCCTACGCCTTGGTGGTAGGGGATCAGGAGGTTCAGGAGCATACGGTGAATGTGCGCAGGTATGGCGAAAAAGACAGCCAAACGATGCGCGTAGGCGATTTCATCGCCTTGGTGCAGGAAAAAATCAGGACAAAAGCAGAAAAATAGTAAACGGGTTTTATGGTGCCCCGGCTTTTATACGCAGCCCCCGGTTTGACCGGGGAATGCGCTTTAGCAGATTGCGCTGCGTTTGGCAAGGGGATAGGAGACAAATGGCTTGCGAGCCGTAGCGTTGCCGCGCAGCAAAAGAGACGGTCGCTTGCCAGCGCAGTGTAAACTCAGTATAATAAGGGTCGGGGAATCACCAAAGGCACGGCGGTTACTTCTTCACCTCTATTTCCGCAAGGGAAAGGAGGTGGTGCAAGATGACTTTGTTCGATGTATTGATTTTATTGATACTCGGGACCGGGTACATCATTGCCATAAAAAAGAAATAACCGCCCCTCGACCAAAGGTTTGCGGTTATTTCTTTAACCAGTATACCTTGTGAAGAGGTAGTCACCTTGCGGTGGTTCCCTCTTTTTCTTTATCATAGCAGATTGCGCTACGTTTGGCAAGGGGACGGGGGACAAATGGCTTGCGAGGTGCAGCGTTACCGCGCAGCGAAGGAGACAGTCGCTTGCCATTCGGGGAAAAACACGCAAAAATCCCTTCGTACCCCTAAAACCGGAAGATTAAAAATAAGCTAAAACCTAATACTTTGCTGTGGCGGAGGTCTCTGTTTTTTGCTCCGGGAAAATTCGTCGGTCAGAAGTCTTTATAATTCTCGCCGAAACCGTATTTTTCCGTGACGTAATCGAGATCCTTGTCGCCGCGGCCGCTGAGGTTTACGAGAATGGAGCCGGTGCCCATTTCTTTTGCCCGCTTCATAGCGTAAGCTACGGCGTGAGAACTTTCCAGCGCCGGAATGATTCCTTCGTAGCGGGAAAGCTTAAAGAAGGCGTCGATCGCTTCTTCGTCGCTGACAGCGTCGTATTTTACCCGCCCGCAATCGTGGAGGAAGGCGTGTTCGGGACCGACGGACGGGTAATCGAGGCCGCTGGCGATAGAGTAAACCGGGGCGGGGCCGCCGTTTTGATCTTTCAGCATGATACTGTTGAAGCCGTGCATGACACCTTCGGAGCCGTACACCATAGAGGCGGCGTTGTCGCCCAGCTTTTTGCCCCGGCCCAGCGGCTCGACGCCGACGATCTCGACGGGATCGCTCAGGAAGGCTTCAAACATACCGATGGCGTTGCTTCCGCCGCCGACACAGGCTGTCACCACGTCGGGCAGGAAGCCCATCATATCCTGAAACTGGTCGCGCGCCTCGTAGCCGACGACCATCTGGAAATCGCGGACCATCATGGGGAAAGGGTGGGGGCCGACCGCCGAACCGATACAATAAATCGTAGTTTTATAGTTTTCCAGATAATCTGCGAATGCGGCGTCCACCGCTTCTTTCAGGGTTTTCAGACCGTCGCCGACAGGCACGACCTTGGCTCCGAGCACCTTCATGCGGGCAACGTTTGGTGCCTGCTTTTGGATATCGACTTCGCCCATGTAAATCGTGCAGTCAAGGCCAAAATACGCGGCGGCAGTTGCCAGAGCGACGCCGTGCTGTCCAGCGCCGGTTTCGGCGATAATGCGCTTTTTGCCCATGTATTTCGCCAGCAGTCCTTCGCCCATACAATGATTCAGCTTATGCGCGCCAGTGTGGTTCAGATCTTCGCGTTTCAGGTAGATCTGGCAATGGCTGATTTTCTGGGAAAGACGCTCGCAGTGATAGACCGGCGTCGGACGGCCCTGGAATTCCCGGCGGATGCGCCGCAATTCCTGGATAAATTTCGAGGAGTGGCAAATGGTCAGATAATCGTCGGTGATTTCTTTAAAGGCGGGGATAAGCTCTTCGGGAAGATACGCTCCGCCGTATTTTCCGAAACGGCCCTCGGCGTCCGGATATTGCTTGAGATACGTTGAGAAATCCATAAAAATCCTCCTCTTGAATGAATGATTTTTGATTGGTATTTCGTTTCCTATTCGCGATTATTAGGAAAATTCCTGCCCATGGAGAAATTAAAAAAATTGCCGCTCACGGATTTGGCGCGTGCCAGCATAAATAAAGGGCCAGACAGCCCGAGCCAAGGGATAAGGAGAACCGCTGTTCCTCCGGGATCAAGATATTACTGACGGCGTTTGGTTCTCGCTGGGTGAGACCAGCGTCCGTCAGCGGCCAGCGGACGCCGGTGAGAGTGACGCCGCTGCATTGCGCGGAGAGCGGCAGCAGGGAAAGCGCTAACGGCGTCTGGCGGACTTCGCCGCGGACAGATTCTCCGCCGTGTACGATAAGCAGAAGTTCAGATTCGTCGGCAAGGAGACCGGAAAGCCCTGATCCAGCGAGGGAATAGAGCGTGCTGAAGGCGTGATCCAACCGGCCCCCGAAAGCACCGGCAAGAAGAATAAACGCCGTGGGGCGCTCGGCTTTTATTCGTTGCAGCACCAGCTCCGTGTCGGTGAAATCTTTTTCCGGCGGGAATTTTTCGCATACGGTGCCGTTTGTTTCGGCCCAACGCCAGGCTTCGGCGGTGGCGCTATCGGCGTCGCCGATGAGGCGGTCGGGGACGAGCCCCGCGGCGCGGCAAACGTCGACGCCGCTATCGGCGCACCAAAGGACGCGCCCCGAAGCTACCCGACGCAGCCAGCCAATGTCCGGCGGACGACCGCCGGCGACGAGCAATATTTCCGGCGCAGCTTGCTCCGGAGAGAACGATAAGACGATTTCCGGTAACTGCAGGCGGGTGTCTTTCTCCATTTCCAAGCGCTCCTTTCGCTGTTTTTAATCAATTCACACTAAACTCTCGCTCCCTCTGGTCGCGCTCGTTAAGTGTTCATATTGTACCACAGGTTCGGCGAACTTCCTAATGCCGGCAGAGTTTTTCAGGTTATTTCCCCTGTAAGGCGGATAGTATTAAGTATACATGATGGTTTCCGCTCGCGGCAGTGGATTTACCAAGGGAATATAGGGTATAATAAAAGAAACAGCATTTTTGAAGGAGGCGTTTTTATGCTGAAGTATACTTATTATGGACATGCTTGTTTCCTTTTGGACGACGGCAAATATAAGGTGCTGGCCGACCCGTTCCTGACGGGTAACCCGCAGGCGGCGATTGCGGCGGAGGATGTGTCCTGCGATTATATTTTGGTATCGCACGCACACGGCGATCACTTGGGCGATACGGCGGCTATCGCCAGACGCACGGGGGCGACGATTGTGGCGATTCCCGAAATCAACGCGATCTGCGAGGAGACTGCGCCGGGGGTAAAGTCGCACGGTATGAATCTGGGAGGCTCGGTAAAGCTTCCCTTCGGCAAAGTTCGCATGACGTTAGCGTTACACAGCTCTGGGGTCCCGGGCGGTATCGCCTGCGGGTTCGTTATTCAGATGGGCGGGATAACGGTTTATTTTGCCGGGGATACGGCGCTGTTTCATGATATGAAGCTCATCGGCCGCAAAGACGCGCTTGATTACGCTTTGCTGCCCATCGGCGATAATTATACGATGGGGCTGGAAGACGCGGCGTTGGCAGCGCAGTGGCTGAATACGCGCCATGTCATTCCCATTCATTACGATACGTGGCCGGTGATTGCGCAGGATGTGCGGCGCTATAAAGAGCTGACGGAAGATTCGACGCGAGCAGTCGTTCATATTGTGAAACCAGGCGAGTCGATGATCCTAGAATGACCGGGGCGGCGCGGGATAAGCTGATCGTCGTCTTGGGGCCGACGGCTTCCGGTAAGACGGCGCTGGCCGTCCGTCTGGCGCGGAAGTTGGGGACGGATATTATCTCGGGCGATTCCATGCTGGTATACCGCGGCTTTAACATCGGCGCCGCAAAGCCCAACGAAAAGGAGCGCGGCGGCGTCCGCCACGAGTTGATCGATATTCTAAGCCCTGAAGATTCGTTCAGCGTCAATGATTTTCAACGTCTTGCCGGCGAAAAGATCGCGGCGCTCCATCGGCGGGGAAAGATACCGATTTTGGCGGGGGGGACGGGTCTCTATGTGAAAGCCCTGCTTGAAGGCTATGAATTTAATCGCTCGCCGGAAGATAAGGCTTATCGCCATTATTTGGAGACACTGGCGCAGCAGCGGGGGCGGGCGTATGTTCACGCGATGCTGGAGGAGATCGATCCGGCGGCGGCGGCCCGGCTCCATGTAAACGATTTTCGGCGGGTCGCGCGGGCTTTGGAGGTCTGGAAACTGGGAGAAGAGAAGATTTCCCGCACGAGGCGCGGCAGCGGAGATAGGCTGGTATACGATGCGTGGGTCGTCGGTCTCCGTTGGGAACGAGCGCGGCTTTATGAAAGGATCAATCAGCGCGTCGACCGTATGGTCGCAGATGGATTAGAAGACGAGGTACGCGCATTGCTAGAGGCGGGCGTTTCCCGGGACGCGCCGGCGATGAAGGGCATCGGCTATAAGGAAATAGCGGATTTCCTCGCGGGGGAAACAGGGAGAGAAGAAGCTCTCGATGAGATCCGGAAAGCTACGCGCCATTTTGCCAAGCGGCAATTTACCTGGTATCGGAAAATGCCTTATATCCATTGGTATGATGCTGATCAGTTGTCATCGGATATTCTTTGCGAGAAAGTTTTTGGGGATATGGCAGGATTTTTGCAATGAAAGACGAAAATATAATATATCAATTCAGATTAAAAGCAAGGAGAGGTTCTTATGGCGGCAAAGAGCATCAATCTTCAGGATAGTTTCCTGAATCAGGTACGAAAGGAGAACGTGCCGGTCACGATTCATCTGGTGAACGGCTTTCAGCTTAAAGGAAACGTCCGGGGCTTTGATAACTTCACCGTTATCCTTGACGCGATGGGCAAGCAGCAGATGGTGTATAAACATGCGATTTCAACGGTTACACCGGCACGCCCGCTGACGGCTGGATTCGATTTTGATAAGAAAGATAACGGTAAGGAATGAGATTGCCGGGATAACAGACCGCCGCCGCTTAATACGGGCGGCGGCTTTCTGTATACGGGAGGGAACAGGGATGAAAAACCGAGGGTTTGAGGTAGTGAGTGCCTATCACGGGCAGGATATTCATTTACCGCGACGTAAAACGGCGGCGAGCGCCGGCTACGATATTGAGGCCGCGGAGGAGACCGTTTTAGCGCCGCATCGGGTGACCGTAGTGCCGACAGGATTAAAGGCGTATATGCCGGCGAACGAATATTTAGGGATACATGTGCGTTCCGGATTTTCCGTTCGTCAGATGGTTTCCTGTATCAACGACGAGGGAATTATCGACGCCGATTATTACAATAACGAGGCTAATGAAGGGCATATTATGGTGGCGCTCTATAATCATGGCGACGAGCCAATCATCGTGACGCGCGGCATGCGGGTTGCGCAGGGAATCTTTCACGCGTATCGGACGATCGACGGCGATGAGGCCGGCGCGGGGGAAAAGCGCCGTGGCGGTTTCGGTTCTACCGGCGTCGAATGAGAATAAAGTTTTATGTCTGACGATCGTTTTTTGAAAAACTACTTCTTGCATAAGAAAACTGACTTTATACATAAAACGGACGTACAAGACTTTAGTTTTAATTTCTGTTTTATGGCGGGTATTTGTCGGTATATCTTGCCATATTCAGCAATTTTCCCTATAATAAGAGTAATATATTGGGGTAAGTATAAGAAAACGCAGGATGACCACCGCGCAGGATACCATTACAACGAGGCAAGGAGGTTGTTTATATGGTAGGAAATATTCTACAATCGGAACGGGAGAAACAGGGTCTGACGATAAAAGACATTGAGAATGAGACGAGTATTCGCGCCCTTTACATAGAGTCTATCGAGAAAGGCAATCAAAAAGCGCTGCCCAGCGAAGTGTATGTGAAGGGCTTTATCCGCAATTATGCGGAGTTTCTCCATTTGGATGCCGACGCGCTCGTACAGCAGTATCGCGAAGAGATACACGGCGCGGAGAATACGCCGGTCACGGCGGGCGAGAAAACGGCCGAGGAAGAGCATAAACCGTTTTCCTCCGGGTCGGATTTTCGGGAACGAGTGCAGAAATCGCACCGAACGCAGAATATTTTGGTTACCATAGGCGTCGTTATCGTCGCTTTCATCGGCAGTATCTATTATTTTTTCGGTGAGGAGAACTCCCCGAAAGAAAAGCCAAACTCCGCCGTGTCGCCTGCCTCGCGTCAGGAGACTCCTGCCGGGCGAAGCGGCGCCTCGTCGCAAGGGAAAGAGACTGTACCGTCAGCGGCGGCTGACCGAACATCACCATCGTCGGTCACCGGCGGGGCGGCTTCCGTGGGCACGGCGTCAGCGTCGGCGGGAAAGGTGGACGTTACGGCGCGGTTTACAGGGCGTTGCTGGGTGCAGGCGCTGGCCGACGGAAAAGTGGTCTATGAAGGGACGGCTGAACCGAACCAAACCCTCTCATGGAGGGGATCGGATCGGGTCGTGGTGACCGTCGGCAACGCCGGAGCCGTGGAGATTGTTTATAACGGGCGCAGCCTGGGCAGGCTGGGAAAGGTCGGCGACGTCGTTGAGAAACATTTTACCCGGGACAGAGTCGAGGACGTTAAATAACGGAGAAGATCCGCGTCCGCAAACATAAGTTATAAAACGAAGGTGTGAGCATAATGCGTTGTCCCTTTTGCCGGCAGGAAGACAGCCGGGTAATCGATTCACGTTCTGCCGATGATGGAAATTCCATCCGCAGGCGTCGGGAATGCGGCGCCTGCGGACGCCGTTTTACGACGTATGAGGTGGTGGAGAAAACGCCGCTCATGGTCATCAAGAACGACGGGCGGCGGGTCGCGTTTGATCGTGATAAACTCCTTAAGGGGTTGCTTCGTTCCTGTGAGAAGCGCGATATCCCGACGGATCGCGTCGTTTTGCTGGCGGATGAAATTGAGCGGGAGATGCGCAACACGATGGAGCGGGAAGTGACGACGAAGGCAATCGGCGAGCTGGTTATGGAAAAGCTTAAAGGCTTCGACGAAGTCGCCTACATTCGCTTCGCGTCGGTGTACCGGAAGTTTGCCGATATCAGCATGTTTAAAGAGGAATTGGAGGAGCTGCTGCGGGAGAAACGCGGCAGGGATTAAACGGCGGCATGGGAAAGGAGGCGCTGCGTGACCTGGAAGCTGGAAGAGAATCTGCGCAGGAAATTGCAGAAGGAAAAGGGGTACTATGTTTTCCCGCCCGGCGCCCGGTCACGCTTCGCTCTGGTTTATCCCAATTCCTATCATGTCGGCATGTCGAATCTGGGACTCCACATCATATATGATATTTTGAATCGCCGACGGGATACCGCCTGCGAGCGTTTTTTTTTGCCGGAAAAAAAAGAAATGGCCGAATATGAGCGCACGCGCACGCCGCTGCTCAGTTTAGAAACACAGACGCCGTTAAACGAGTTTTCCGTGGTCGGGTTTATTGTTTCTTTTGAGATGGATTATTTTCATGTGCTGGATATTTTGGCGGCGGGGCGGGTGCCGCTTATCGCCTCGGATCGGGGCGAGCGCGATCCGATCGTCGTCGCGGGCGGGCCGTGCGCGACGTTTAATCCTGAGCCGCTGGCGCTTTTTGTCGACGCTTTTATTATCGGCGAAGGTGAGGAAACGATCGAGCGCTTTATGGACGCCTTTTACGCGGCGATCGCCGAAAAATGTTCGCGGCCAGAGCTTCTGCGGAGGCTGGCGGGAGTTCCCGGCGTCTATGTTCCCTCGCTTTATACGCCCGTATATGCGGAAACGGGAGAAATAACCGCGCTGCAACCGGCAAAGGAAGCTCCGGCACAGGTAGACCGGCAATGGGTGGAGAATCTCGACGAATATCCCGCGCATACCGTCATTGTTACGCCGGATACGGAGTTCGATCTGTATCTTATTGAAACGGCGCGGGGCTGCGGCCGTCATTGCCGTTTTTGCATGGCCGGATATTGCTTTCGCCGCCCGCGGATTCGTTCCCGAAAGGTGCTGAAGGATGAGATCCTGGCGGCCCGGCCGTATCAAAAACGCATCGGGCTGATGGGGGCGGCGATTTCCGATTACCCGGAAATCGATGAGCTTTGCGGCGATATTCTAGAGGCGGGACTTCCTATGTCGGTCGCTTCCTTTCGCGTGGATTCAGTGACCGCGGCGCTGATGGATTCGCTTATCAGGAGCGGAATGAAAACGCTGACAATGGCGCCGGAGGCGGGCAGTGACCGCATGCGGGCGGCGATCAACAAAGGGATTACAGAGGAACATCTCTGGCGGGCGCTGGATATGGGGATCGCGGCGGGACTTCGCCATTACCGGCTTTACCTCATGATCGGCCTGCCGGGGGAAACGGCCGAGGATATCGAGGCGATCGTTTCTTTGGCGATTCGCCTCAAAGAATATTTGGAAAACAAGGGAAATAAAGGAACGCTGACTTTGAGCGTAAATCCTTTTGTGCCGAAGCCGTTTACGCCTTTTCAGTGGCTGCCGATGATGGATAAATCGGCGGTGGAAGCTGAGCTGCGCCAACTCCGGCAGGGGTTGAAGCGGCGTCGGGGAATTGAGATTCTGACCGAGCCCCTGAAAAGCGCTTATACGCAAGGCGTACTGGCTAGAGGCGACCGCCGGCTGGGTGCGGCGCTGAAAACGGCGCACGAGATGGGCGGCGCGGGAGCATTTTTTCGCGCTATGAAGGCGTGCGCTTTAACGGCGGAGTTTTATCTCTACCGCGAGCGCTCTAAGGATGAGGTGTTCCCTTGGGATGTGCTGGATATAGGGATCGAGCGACGCTATCTCTGGGAAGAACTGCAAAAAGCGCAGCGTGGCATAGCGACCCCCGCCTGTTTCGACGGCTGTCGGCGGTGTGGGGTATGTACGGGATAGGAGACGGGCATGGCGTTTTCCTTACGAATGTCGGAACAAAATATTTGGGTCGGGAAGTTTTCGCTGTTTCCCGAGGATGTTGCCGTTCATGGAATATCAACCCGCCTGGGCGGCGTCAGTAAACCGCCGTTTGAGTCGCTGAATTTGGCGCTTCATGTCGGCGACGAACCGGCGGCGGTTGGCGAGAATCGGCGGCGCTTTTGCCGTGCGCTGGGGCTTTCAGAAGAGCGATTGTGTACGGCGGAGCAAGTACACGGCGAACGCATCGTTCGCGTAACCGCGGCGGAGGCAGAGCGCGGGGCGCGCGCTTACGCGGACGCGATCGCGGGAACAGACGCGCTGATGACGGACGTGCCGGGGATCCCCCTTCTTCTCTGCTACGCTGATTGTACGCCGGTGCTGCTCCTTGATCCGGTTCATAAAGCGGCGGCTGTCGTTCATGCCGGCTGGAAGGGAACCGCTCTTGGAATCGCGGGCAAGACCGTCCGGGCGATGCAAGCGGCGTTTGGAACCAGACCGGAGGATTGTCTGGCGGCAATCGCTCCGGCGATCGGAGCGTCTTGCTATGAGATTGGCGAAGACGTAGCAGCAAAATTTCAGGCGGCGTTTCCCGCGTTCGGGGAAAAAATTGTGCGCCGCGTGTCCGGGCGTCCGCATCTTGATTTATGGCAGGCGAATTATCGACAGCTGGAAGCGGCGGGGCTTTTATCCCGGCATATTGAAATCGCCGCCGTGTGTACGGCTTGCAATACGGGGTTGTTTTTTTCCTACCGGGCGGAGAAGGGAACGACCGGGCGTATCGGGGCAATGATTGCGTTGAAATAAATCATAAAGGAGGGATAGCGGTGATAGCGGAAAAATTGCGGGAAGTGGAAGCGGCGGTCGAAGCCGCCCGGCAGCGACGAAGTCGCGCCGCTAAAGAAGAACCGGTGACAGTCGTCGCGGTGACGAAAAATCACGATGTGGCCGCGATGCGGGAGGCTATCGACGCCGGGGCGGCGGTCATCGGGGAAAACCGCGTGCAGGAAGCGGTGCAAAAGCATGAAGCCTTGGCGCGGAACGTAAGCTGGCACCTTATCGGTCATCTGCAAACGAATAAGGTAAAACAGGCGGTCAAGCTGTTCGAGCTTATTCATTCCGTGGACAGCGAACACTTATTGCTGGCTGTGGACGAAGCGGCACAGAAAATCCATAAGGCGCAGGATATTCTTTTGCAGGTCAATCTGGCGCGGGAGGAGAGTAAATTCGGGATTTACAAGGAGGATCTTCCCTTTTTGCTGCAAAAAGCGGACAGCCTGCCGCATGTTCGCCTGCGCGGGCTGATGTGCATCGCTCCTAATTATGAGGACGTTGAAAGGTGTCGTCCTTTGTTTCGGGAAATGTATGATATTTTTGAAGAGTTAAAGGCGCTGCCGCTGGAAAATTCCGAGATGCGCTGGTTGTCAATGGGAATGACGCATGATTATCCGATCGCGGTGGAAGAAGGCGCTAATCTGGTGCGGGTCGGGACGGCCATTTTTGGGCCCCGGCAATATTAAAAAAGGAGGGAGCTGCGTTTGCAAAAAGGCAGGCGCGGCTCCTGTTAATTTATACAAAAACGCCGTTTTTTACGCGAATTCTCCCCCAGACAGTGGCAATCCCTCGAAACTGATGGTATAATTTGTCCATGGACAAAGCGGTATATAGAAGGTGGAGGCGTTACTATGAAAATTTTCGATAAGGTCTGCGGAAAAATTGGACTATCGAATCCTGAGGCGGAAGAAGCCAAAACAGACACTGAGTGGGAACCGGAAGCTTCAGCATCCGGGCGTCCCCGCCCCGATAACGTGGTGAATCTCTCGGCGGCATCCGGCGGGAAAATTACCCGCATGAAGGTCGTCGTCATTGAGCCGCGTTCCTTTGATGATGTGCAGCAGGTGGCGAATTGTCTGCGAGAAAAGAAACCCGTCGTTATCAATTTTGAAAATACCGACGCGGACGACGCGAAGCGCATTATTGATTTTATCAGCGGGACGACGTACGCTCTGGCCGGGGATATTAAAAAAGTAGGGCGCAATGTGTTTCTGTGCGCGCCGAGCAACGTAAACGTCGCTTATACACAAGAACACAGCGCCGGCCCGATGGATTTGCCATGGATGAAGAAATAAGGAGAGAATGATGGCCGAGGGGAATGTGACCGGCTTCATCGGCGGCGGCAGGATAACGGCTGCCATGATCGCCGGGATGGTTGAGAAGATGGGAGCGTCTCCGGCCTCGATCTACGTTTCCGATCATAAGGCGGAGCGCTGCCGGGAGCTTGCCGAGCGTTACCAGGTGCGCGCCATGGTTGGAGCGGAGGCGTTCCTGGCGAAAGCGAACGTGGTCATGTTAGCGGTCAAACCTGCCGCGGCTCCGGCGGCGATCGCAGAGATAAAAGCAAGCGTGAGAAAAGACGCAGTCATTGTTTCTGTCGTTGCCGGGCTGAGGCTGGCAACGCTGGAAGAGGCGTTTGGGGAGAATCCGCTGGTACGCGTGATGCCGAATACGCCGCTGGCCGTGGGGGCAGGAATGTCCGCCTACGCGCTGAATGACCGGGCGAAAAAAGCGGACGTATCGTTCGTGGTTAAGATCCTCGCTTCGGGGGGACGAACCGCAGAGGTTAAGGAGGAACTTTTAGACGCCGTAACCGGGCTCTCCGGCAGCGGCCCGGCCTACGGTTTTTTGATGATTGAAGCCTTGGCGGATGGCGGGGTCGCGGCTGGTCTTTCGCGCCAGACGGCGACGCTTCTGGCGGCGCAGACGCTTCTGGGAGCGGCGCAGATGGTTCTTTTAACGGGCAGGCACCCTGCAGTTCTTCGCGACGAGGTGACGTCGCCGGCGGGAACAACGAGCGCCGGACTGCGGATGATGGAGACTGGAGGAGTGCGCGGCGCGCTTATGGAGGCGGTCCTGGCGGCGGCAAAGCGTTCGGCAGAATTGGGGGCGGAGAAATGACCGCGGTCCGCGACAAGCTGCTGCGTTTTTATAAAGGAACCGAAGGTGAGGACACGGCGGTTCGTCTTGTCGATTTGGCGGAACAGGCGCTGCGGACACAGAAATTTCGTCTGTCAGGATTTCTCGATCCCTATGGGGCGGAGATTGCCGAGACGGTAGCGGCCAATTACGACGGGCTGACCGTGAGCTATGACGGCGGTTATCCGGGCGCAGAACGTCAGCGCGCCGCCTTTAGACATGAAGCGTTCGCCGGCAGCCTTGATTTTTCTCTTGCCGTCGTCCGGGCGGAGTGGAATATGGATTTTTGCCGCCTGTCCCATCGCGATATCCTGGGCGCCGTTATGGGGCTCGGTATCGAGCGGGAAACGATCGGCGATATTCTCGTTGCCGCGGGATCGGCGCGTATTCTGGCCGATAAAAAAATGGCGCTCTTTTTGCTGGAGCACCTCTCTGCAATCGGTATGGCGGCTGTTCATTGCACCCTTGATGAACTGGAGAAAATCACGCCGCGGGAAGAACGGATCAAGGAGATAAGAGCCACTGTGGCTTCGCTTCGGGTGGATTCCGTGGCCGCCGCCGGGTTTGGCATGTCGCGCAGCCGGGCGGCGGCAGATATTGAATCGGATAAACTGAAATTGAACTGGCAGTCGGTGAAGAACGCCGCCCAGCTTGTCAAAGAAGGAGACGTCCTTTCCATGCGCGGCCGGGGGCGGGTCGAAGTGGCGAAGGTCGGAGGTCGAACAAAAAAGGGACGGGAAGGGCTTTTGCTCAGGCGATTTTTGTGAGTGGGGGAAACGTAATGCTGACATCAGCCGATATACATAATAAGGAATTTTCGCGGCAGTTTCGCGGTTATGACGAGGATGAGGTCGACGCTTTTTTGGATGAAATCGTCAATGATTTTGATACGCTCCTTCGGGAGAATCAGCGGTTGCGGGAAGAAAACGAGAGCTATCAGAAGCGTAAAGCGCAGTTTGCGGAGATGGAAAAACATTTGCAGAATACGCTGGAAACGGCGAAAAAAACTGCTGAAGAAGTCGTAGAGACCGCTAAGCAGCGGGCGGAAGAAATGCGCCAAAGCACGGAGGAAGAACGCACGAATCGCCTCTGGCAGACGGAGCTGGAAACGAAACAGAAGTTGGCCGAGGCGGAAGAAAAAATCCGTCAGGAAACGGTGCGCTACGAAGAAACGCGGCGGCAGTGCCGTGAGTTTTTGATACAAATAAAATCCTTATTTCGGACGGAGCTGGATATTCTTGACAATCCGGGGGTTCGCCAAGCCGTCGGCTCGCTTGACGAAAAGGAACCTCTGGGGAAATCAACGGCTGCGGCGACAAAAGAGGCTCCACAGCCGCCCGCCTGGATGAAAAGGCAGCCGGGGCGATAATTAAGGCGAAATGGGAAAGCGTATGGGAGTACGGGAGAAAATGATTGCCGCGAGAGAAAATAATTCTTGTCGTCTGAACCGGGGTTGTCTATTTTGTTATTTATCGTAAGCATAGTCGTAGTTATTATTGATCAGCTGGTAAAGCTGCTGATTCTGTCGTCTATGACGCTGGGGCTGTCAATACCGGTCTGCCCGGGCGTCTTTCATATTACTTATATTCAAAATCCAGGCGCCGCTTTCGGAATTTTGGCGGAGCAGCGCTGGATATTTATTGTCGCGAGCGTTATCCTGCTGGTGGTTGCGGTTTGCTTTTACCAGCGTTTGCAAAAAGAGTCTCCGGCAATAAAATATGGAACCGCGCTTCTTCTGGGCGGCGCGATGGGAAATCTTATCGATCGTATCTGGCGGGGACAGGTTATTGATTTTCTCGATTTTCGCGTTTGGCCGGTTTTTAATATCGCGGATATAGCCATTGTTATCGGGGTTGGCGGTATTATGTACGCGCTCTTGCAACAGGACGGCAAGGAGGCGGATCGCTGATGGGAGAGGTTTCTTCTTTTGTTGTCGACAAAGCCGGCGAGCGATTAGACATCTTTTTGACCCAGTGCCGACTCGGCCTGTCCCGTTCCCATATTCAGAAGATTATTACGGGCGGCGGGGCGTTGGTCAACGGCCGTCCGCAAAAGTCCCGGTATATTTTGCAGGCGGGGGATCGCGTGGAATTCATGCCCCCCGCGCCGGTATCGGCGGATGTTCTGCCGGAAGATTTACCGCTCGATATTCTATACGAAGATCATGATGTCGTCGTTCTCAATAAAGCCCGCGGTATGGTGGTTCATCCCGCCGCCGGAAACGCCGGAGGGACGCTCGTAAACGCTCTTCTGGCGCACTGCGGGGATCTTTCCGGGATCAACGGCGCCGTACGGCCGGGGATTGTCCATCGCCTGGATAAAGATACTTCGGGGGTAATGATAGCGGCCAAGAACGATCAGGCGCATATCGAGCTTGCCGAACAGATACGGGCGAAAACGGCGCGGCGTGTGTATTTAGCTCTCGTGGAGGGAAATATCGAGGAAGCGGAAGGCGTCATTCACGGCGCGATCGGCCGCAGCCCGAAGGACCGTCAGAAGATGGCGGTCGTCCGGCAAAACGGCAAGGAGGCTACGACGCAGTTTCGGGTGAAGGAACGGTTCGGCGCGTATACGTTGCTGGAGTGCCGCCTCTTGACGGGGCGGACGCATCAGATTCGCGTGCACATGGCTTATATCGGTCATCCGGTTGTGGGCGATCCGAAATACGGAAGAGGAAAGAGTCCTTTCGCGATTGCGGGACAGGCCCTTCACTCTGCGTCGCTGACCTTTCGCCATCCGGGGACGGGAGAGGAAATGACATTCATTGCGCCGCTGCCGCCGGATATGCGGGCGATACTGGAAATCCTGCGGCACTCGCGGAAAACAGGTCAGGAGGAAACGTAAATGACAGCTTTTACCGATAAGACGATTTTGATGGATGAGGATGGAATCCGGCGAGCGCTGACCCGGATCGCCCATGAGATCGTGGAGAAAAATAAGGGAATGGAGGATCTGGTGCTTGTCGGTATCCGTACCCGCGGCGTCCCGCTGGCGGAACGTATCGCGGGGGAAATTGAGCGGATTGAAGGGGTCAGGCCCCCGGTCGGGACACTCGATATTACGCTTTACCGGGACGATTTATCGTTGCTTTCTTATCAGCCGGTTGTTCGGGCGACGCAGATACCGGTCGATATTCAAGGGAAAACGATTGTATTGACCGACGATGTTCTCTTTACCGGCCGGACGATCCGGGCGGCGCTGGACGCTCTTATCGATATGGGACGGCCGTATATTATTCAGCTCGCTGTGTTGGTAGACCGCGGTCATCGGGAACTTCCGATTCGCGCCGATTACGTGGGAAAAAATGTACCGACGTCGGCGCGCGAGTCGGTGAGCGTGAAGCTCTG
>ERZ773005.514-NODE-514-length-29064-cov-33.879968_pt1 | contig 29064 bp, 23 predicted proteins | sample MGYA00580666_ERZ773005 | MGnify/ENA primary metagenome ERZ773005 (study PRJEB29015, sample SAMEA2737999) | human oral metagenome | biome: human oral; feature: human-associated habitat; material: dental | place: China | collected 2061 ...
TCTGTCTGTCTGTCTGTCTGTCTGTCTGTCTGTCTGTCTGTCTGTCTGTCTGTCTAATGATTATGTCTCTTTGACCTAGCATTGTCAATCTCTTTCCGCTAAATATTTAAACTAGCTTTTCTTACGTCATGCCTAACCAACTCCGTATGTATATGATACCATACTTATTGTCCGCTGTCAAAATTGAATTGCGATTTTATATTTAAAATTTTTAGTGAAATTCATACAAGTGAAAACCCGAGAGGACTTCTTAAATTTCCCCTCGGATTTTGCTAAATGATAACTCTCTCTACCTTTCATTGCGATAATTATGAATTTTAACATTTTTCACAATCAGAGAAAATCTACATTCTACTCTTTACAACTATCATCTTGTAAAGCTTATTTTTTCATCGTTTTTCTTCTCATGATTTCATATTTCCCTTAAAATGCGGATACTTTCAATATCACTTGTATTTTCCAAAGGAGAAATCGAATTGTCAGCGGAAAAGAATCGATGTAAATTTCTTCTAAAATGTTCGCTGTGAAACTTTCAAATTAAAAGAACCGTTCATCATTTGAACGGTTCTTCACATGCTTAATTCAAAGAATTTGTAAATTTAAACGAGTTTTATCCGACGTCAATTTCAAATTTAATCGCCGTGCTATTACATTTCTTTTCTTCTTTTGTTTACATATCTCGCACTGAAGATTCCCACCAATGCCAGTCCCATTAAGCTGCCGTACACGCCGGCACCGCTGTCATCTCCGGTCTTAGGCGGATCATTTGGCTTCTTCGGCTCCTTCGGAGTGTCCTGAGTGTTGGTAATTACAAACCCGCTTTCAGCATCTCCTTTTATACTTGCTGTATATCCGGCTACCTCGTCCTCTGTGATCTCATATCTGATCTCCTTGCCATCCTTGTATTTATCCAAGTTTTCAAAAGTGCATTTCCAGCCGTCATCCTTTGTTATCTTCTTGCTGTCTATCATTTTGCCATCGGCAAGCAAGTTGACCGTAACACTCTTCGCAGGATTTCCAACCCATCTTTTTTCCACTGAAACGGATGTTTTTCCCGTGATGGTATTCGTTATGACAAAACCGTCTTTCGCATTTCCTGAAACATTTGATACATATCCCTCAATCTTATTTTCTTTCACAGTGTATGCGATTTCATGTCCGTCTTTATCATCGTACTTAGGAAGGTTTTTGAATTCACCTTTCCATCGAGATGCTTTATCTAACGTTACACTCTTTCCGGTGTCTTTGCCGTCTGCAAGTAAATTCACCTTAACTAAATCCGCTTCTTTGCCTATCCACTTCTTCTCTACGGGAACATTGATTTTTTCATTATTCGTGTTCTTAATTTTAAACCCTTCCTCTGCATTTCCCGTAATCTCGCTGTCGTAGTTAGGCTCATCGATCTCCTGTATTTTATATTCTATTTTGCTACCGTCCGGCTTATACTTAGGTAAGTCTTTAAACTCGTGTTTCCAACCGTTTGCTTCGCTCAGTTCTGCATGTTCTTTCACAACGCCGTCTGCAAGCAAGTTAACTCTTATCTTTTCAAGTTTAGGTCCGACCCATGCCTTCTCCACAGGAATCTTAATTTTCTCGTTATTCGTGTTCTTGATTTTGAACCCGTCCTCTACATTTCCCGTAATCTCGCTGTCGTAGTTAGGCTCATCGATCTCCTGTATTTTATATTCTATTTTGCTACCGTCCGGCTTATACTTAGGTAAGTCTTTAAACTCGTGTTTCCAACCGTTTGCTTCGCTCAGTTCTGCATGTTCTTTCACAACGCCGTCTGCAAGCAAGTTAACTCTTATCTTTTCAAGTTTAGGTCCGACCCATGCCTTCTCCACAGGAATCTTAATTTTCTCATTATTCGTGTTCTTTACCGTAAAGCCTTTTTCAGCACTTCCCGTAATTTCACTATCGTAGTTTTGAACAGGCTCTTCTTTTAGGGTATATGCAATCTTCTTTCCTTGATTATCGTATTTATCTAAATTTGCAAATGTATGTGACCAGTTGTTTCCCGCATTTAACTCCGCTTTTTCTTTTTCTACTCCATTGGCAAACAGCTTTACTACCGCTTTCTCTCCTTTGGGTCCGATCCATGTCTTGTTGACAGGGATAGACACTTTGCCTGTGATAGTATTCACTATCTGATACACGTTATCTGAAACTTTCTTAATAGATGATGTGTATCCTTCAACAGGTTCTTCTTTTACTGTGTATTCTATTTTCTTTCCCTTCTTGTATTTTGGAAGGTTTTCAAATTTAAATTCCCAGTTATTTGCCTTTGTCGCTTTTGTTTCCTGTATCTTTGTGTTGTCGACATAAAGACCTACGGTGATTTCATCAGGTCTCTTCTTATCTTTGTCGTTATCGTCAAGCCATTTTTTATCTCCCTTAACATCAACTGTTTCCGGTTTGTGTTCATTTATTATGTCATATCCTGTGGCTGTTTTTTCATAAGAAGCTGTATATCCTTGGATTTCATCCTCTTCCACGGTGTAGTTTATCAAATTTCCATCGTTATCATACTTATCTAAATCATCGAACTTATAACTCCACTTCCCTGTCGGATCCGGTTTCAAAGTTTGATTTTGTATAGGAGCACCGTTCGCCAAAAGTTTGACTTCAACTTCATCAGGCCTGATGCCGTCTTGGTTATCTCCGTCGTTCCATTTCTTATCTCCTGATACTGAGGTTTTTTCCTTTTTATTTTCCACTTCTTTGAACGCTTCTTTTGTCGCATCTTTAAAGTCGCTCTTTTTAATCTCGATTCCCTGTTCGGACTTCACATATCCTCGTGGAGCTTTGGTCTCTTTCAACGTATAATTATCCTTTGCAAGATTGGCTACATGTCCGTTTCCGTCGGCATCGGTAGTTATTTTGCCGACAACATCCCCTGAAGCGTTTTTGACTACATCAAATTCCGCTCCTGCAAGTCCTTTGCCGTTTTCATTTTTTTTGAAAACTTTAATCGAAAAGTCGTTCCCACCGTTTTTAGGTTCAAATTTCACGTCCTTGTAGTTGTTTCCCGAACTTCCCAACAATCCCATGTGTTGAGCGGTGAAAGAAGTCGTTCCCTTATCTGTAATTAGTTCAACTCTGCTACCGTTGCTTATACCGGTATTTGTCAAATATATTTTATTGTTCGCTGAATCTATATAGAAAAACTTTCCAAATCCGTCTCCCGGAGTCAACGGTGAATCTTTTTTCGTATAATTTTCTCCATTGACTTTGACTTCCTTAATTTTTTCAGCCATCCCCGGTTTCTTAAAATTCAATATCAACTGATGATAGCTGAAGTTCAACGCTGATGATGCAATTTCCAAATCAGGAGTATTTTCATTTCCCGCATTGGGTTTAGGTGGCGTTACATTTCCACCTCCACCGGCATCCAATTTCGAATACACTATGCTCTTGGAATCGTGCATATTTCCAAACGCATTGGCATTTTTAACCGTTACCGTCACTTTTTCCGTATCCGTTGTAATCTCGATCTTATCGTTATTTTTTACGGCTGATAAAAAGATATCCGGATCGGTTTCGGATAACATATATTTTTTACCCGATTTTAAATCGCTTTTATTTGAAACTTTTTTAAACGATTCACCATTTACCTTTATTTCCTTAATCTTTTTCAGCTGTTCCATAGTCTTCACTTTCAATGAACATCCGAATATACCGTTTCCTGTACTTCCCGTTATGTCAATAGAGTGTTGTTCTCCTGCCATTACCGGAATGTTCAAAGTGGAAAAGACCAACGTAAATATCAATGTCATTGATAATACAAAGCTCTTTAATCTCCTTTTCAATTTCCCCTCCTTTGTTTTATTAGTTATTACTAACATAATAATAGTAATATACGACCGGTTCATTGTCAATGAAATTTCCGTTCAATATTGTTTTTTATCGTTAGTTTCGTCACTTTCCGGTTGTCATGATAATCCATTCATGGCGTTGTCAATAGAAATGTTTTATCGCCATCATTCTAAAATCAGCACATGATTTTTTCCTGTGAAATTCATACATTAAAAGAACCGTCCAAAACTTGGACGGTTCAATGTATTTAATTCAATAAATTCTCAAACTCAAATGTTCTCCAACCGACATAGATTGCGAGATGAATTATTACATTTCTTTTCTTCTTCTGTTTGCACGCCTTGCACCCAGAATACCTACCAATGCAAGCCCCATCAAACCACCATACACTCCGGCATTTCTATCGTCACCTGTCTTAGGCGGCTCTTTCGGTGTCTTCGGTTTCTTAGGAGTATCCTGAGTGTTGGTAATTTCAAATCCCTTCTCCTGATCTCCCGTTATCTTTGCAGTATATCCCAAGATCTCATTTTCATCTATGGCATACTTTATTTCTTCTCCTGTCTTTTCATCGTATTTTGGAAGATTCTCGAAAGTGTGCTTCCATCCGTTGCTCTTGCTCAGTTTCGCTTCACCGATTTTCTTTCCATCCGCATAGAGATTTACGGTTACACTCTCAAGTTCTTTTCCGATCCACTTCTTCACAACAGGTATCTTTATCTTTTCAACGTTAGTGTTCTTGATTTTAAAGCCGTCATTTGCATTTCCCGTAATATCTGTATCGTAGTTTTCAACAGCATCTTCTTTTACAGTGTACTTTATTTTGCTTCCATCTGCATTGTACTTTGGTAAGTTCTCAAATTCGTGCTTCCAGTTGTTTGCTGCACTTAGCTCAACGTGTTGTTTTTCAACTCCATCAGCAAACAGTCTAACTGTGACCTTGCTCTGTTTTGGTCCGACCCAAGTCTTTTCAACAGGAACTTTAACCTTTTCGTTATTTGAGTTTTTGATCTTAAAGCCGTCATTTGCATTGCCTGCAATATCCGTGTCGTAATTGACAACAGCATCTTCTTTTACAGTGTAGTTTATTAGACTTCCGTCAGCTCTGTATTTTTGAAGATCTTTAAACTCATGTTTCCAGTTGTTTGCTTCACTCAGTTCTACGTTTTCTTTTTCCACACCGTCCGCAAAGAGTCTAACTGTCGCTTTACTCTGCTTAGGTCCTACCCACATCTTCTCCACCGGAATTTTCACTTTTTCCGTATTCGTATTGGTTATAGTGTAACCGTCTTCCTGAGAACCTTCCGTTTTACTTTCGTAGTTCTGTGGAACGTCTTCCTTGACAGTGTACTTTATTTTAGTCCCATCGGCTTTGTATCCTCTCAGATTATCAAAAGTGTGTTTCCAGCTGTTAGCTTCATTCAGAACCACCTTTTTTCCCGTATCGACATCATCTGCATACAGATGCATAGTTACAGAGTCGGCTGCCTTACCGATCCATTTCTTATTTACCGATACGGAAACTTTTATAGGTTCATCCTTTATGGTCTTAATAACCGCTTCACCGTCTTTTACTGTAACGGTAATCTCTTCTTCATTCAATTTAAAGCCCTTCGGCGGGTTGATTTCCTTGATCTTATAGTTTCCTGCAGGAAGCTTCTCACTGATTGCTTCACCATCGGAATTAGTTTTTACAACGTATTCCTTCCCATCGGCAACGCTTGTGATCTTAAACTCCGCATTTTCAAGCTTAGTTTGCTCGTTTTCAGAGTCCACCTTTATTATTTTTATCTTGTTAGCCAACTCTCCTACACCCGAACCGCCTGACTCGGATGATTTATAAGAAGCTATAAATTCCGCTGACTTTTCAGTGGATTTCAACTGTATCTTGTTTTTGAGAGTCGTTCCCTTCGCATATGTTGTTTTATAGTCAAAAAAGTACTGATCACCGTTCACATTTCCCAGTTTTATCGTATAAGATTTTTTGTCCGGTGAAAAAGTAAGTTTGTCATTTAGATTTACATCCTCTATTTTTTCAATTATTGTTCCTTTTTTATCGAATTTCACTTTTTTAAGTGAAAAACTTCCTTCAATAAACGTCTGACCCGAGTCTCCCAGAGTATCGGATATTTCGACGTTATGCAAAGTTGCTCCCTCGTGGTTTATACGCCCTTCCCAAACTGCGACATTCGGCTCGGATTCCTGTCCATATCCCCACTTTGTCAAGACTTCGTCTTTAATATCATCAACTTTGCCAATTTCAATGGTCTTGCTTATAATCTTCCCATTCACTTCAACTTGAAACGTATTTTTTTCTCCAGTCTTTACTTTTGACTCATTGAATCTGGCTGCCATGAACATGAAACCGTTTACGCCATGTTTATTTTCAACATAATCTGTGAATGTTATCTTCACCTCTCCACCACCGCTAGGGTTTGGAGTTACATGTGCCTTTGCAATTACGGTATGTCCATCCGGAGCATACAAATCAAAGTCTACATACTTAGAATCTGCTGGAAAAATCATTTGTTCAGGTAGTTTTATCTTAAAGTAATCTCCCTTATGCAAATTACCCCCATATGCACTTGCATCCCAATCCATGCTCAGATAAAAAGAATTCGAAGCATACATTTTGTTAATTTCCTTTTTATCGCTGTCGAGAATAGTGAATTTGGTTATCTTCGCATCGACTTCCTTTCCCGTTCCCTGTGCGTTTACCGGTGCATAAAAGCCGTACAACAATGAACCTAAAGTCATCATCACGGCAAGCAGCATCCCGAGCCACTTTCTCCTTTTCATATTTCCTCTCCTTTAAGTATTCCTCTGTCTGCTGAAATATACCTGTCACAAAACGCAGACTTTTTATTTCATGACATACATGCAAATGTTATGATAAACAGTTGCTGACCGAGAGTAAAAAACTACTCGCAGTTATTACGATGATTCTAACATTTCCGTCACAAAAAGTCCACCGATTTCATCCCCTTACCAGTCAAATTTTTCCAAACATCATTTTTCTAAAACTTTTCCCAAATTTTCGCCATTTATGCTATACTTTAATTATGATTACAAACATGCAACAAAAAGGCTTTCTCCTCGCAGTAAAAGCCGGAGAAATAATGATGAAAAACGGTGGCGAGATATATAGGGTGGAAGAAATTATCACTCGGATTTGCGGTGCCTGCAACATCAAACACGTGGAAGTCTTTGCGACACCTACCGGAATCTTCGCGTCCATAGGTTCCGAGGGAGATAACAGCGAGGTGAAAACCTTCATAAAAGCCATCAAATATCGCTGCACCGACTTGGATAAAATATCCCATATAAATGCACTATCCCGAAATTTTGTAAGAGGGAAAATATCCTTGGACGATGCCTTGATTGAGGCTGATAAAATTGAAAACTTGAAACCGTTTAAGTTGCCCATTCAACTTTTCGGAGCTGCACTGGCGAGTTCATTGTTCTGCCTTCTTTTTGGCGGGACCTTGAAAGATGCTGTAGTGGGGATTTTTGTCGGCATCATCTCTTATCTATGCTCGATTTTTCTCGGTAAATATAAGATCAGTTATTTCATAGTCGATTTTTTCTGTTGCGGGGGAGCGACGTTTCTCGCACTTTTATCGACTTATCTGCACCTTGCAGACAATGCCGACTTCATAATAATAGGAACTCTCATGCTGTTCGTTCCCGGGGCTGCCATAACCAATGCCTTACGAGATTTCCTCACAGGAGACATGCTATCGGGCGTCGCCAGGTTGACCGAAGCGTTTGCCATAGCCATAGCGTTGGCACTGGGTGCCGGTCTGGTGTTGAAACTCTGGTTGTACATAGGAGGTATTTTCTGATGAATTTTCTTTTTTCCTTTATAGTAGGTGCCTTATCATGTGTGGGGTTTTGCCTGATTATCAACTGTCCCAGACGCAGTATAGTAGCAGCGTCCATAGTAGGCGGGCTGGGTTGGACAACTTATCAATATCTCTTGGCAACAGGTTCGACAAAAGCTATGTCGGCTTTTATCGCCTCTTGCCTGGTCGCACTGCTGAGCGACTTTTCTTCGAGAAAATTCAAAGAATCCGCAATAGTATTCATAATCCCCGGAATTCTGCCCTTAGTTCCGGGTGCCGGAATGTACTACACCATGAGAGAACTCATCAATTCAAATTACGATAAGGCGGCTGCAACTGCACAGACCACATTTTTCATCGCCGGTGCCATAGCTCTGGCTCTATTGATGATGGGTTCTTTCATAAAGGTCATCACTTCTATAATCCATAAAATCAAATAAATACTCCCTTTTTCAATCCCTTCATTTATTTGTATATCATCTATCAAAATTTATTGCAGAAATACAAAAACTCCTTCTCACATACATTTTTCATGAGATTTTTAGAAAAGTTTATATTTTAATGTCATATTTTTAACGATTTTTATTGATTTTTAATCTCTGTCCATATATAATGCAATTAAAGAAGAAACTGTTTGTTTTTCTTCATTGACAAGACATGTATTCAGTGTACAAAAGGAGGCGAATGTTATGATGAGATATACAGTCCCAAGAGATCTTTATTTCGGTAAAGGGTCTTTAGAACAGCTGAAGAAATTAACGGGTAAAAAGGCTGTTTTAGTTGTCGGCGGCGGTTCGATGAAACGTTTCGGGTTTTTAGACAAAGCTGTGAATTATCTGAACGAAGCCGGTATTGAAGTTAGGCTTTTCGAAGGGGTTGAGGCCGATCCGTCAGTTGAAACCGTAATGAGAGGTGCCAAACTGATGGAAGAGTTCCAGCCGGATATAATCATATCCATGGGTGGCGGATCTCCTATAGATGCAGCGAAAGCCATGTGGGCATTTTACGAACATCCGGAAGTTACTTTCGAGGATTTATGCATCCCTTTCAACTTTCCTAAGCTCAGAAATAAAGCGTATTTTGTAGCAATTCCGTCTACTTCAGGAACGGCTACGGAAGTTACTGCTTTTTCCGTAATTACGGATTACTCGAAAGGTATAAAATATCCTCTGGCGGACTTTGAGATAACTCCCGATGTGGCAATTGTAGATCCCGAATTGGCTGAAACCATGCCTCCAAAACTGGTCGCTTATACAGGAATGGATGCCTTAACTCACGCCATTGAAGCGTACGTATCGACAGTTAACGGTCCGTTTACCGATCCGTTGGCTCTGCGTGCTATTCAAATGGTATTCGAATATCTGCTCGACTCTTACAAGGGTGATATGTCTGCAAGAGAACAGATGCATTATGCTCAATGTTTAGCAGGACAGGCGTTTTCCAATGCTTTACTGGGAATCACCCACTCCATGGCTCATAAGACCGGTGCCGCTTTTGAAGGCGATCACATAGTTCACGGTTGTGCCAACGCTATGTACCTTCCTTCGGTAATTTCATACAATGCGAAGGATGAAACAGCACTTAAGAGATATGCCGATATAGCCAGATTTGTCGGTCTGAAGGGAGATGATAACAAAGCGTTGAAAGATGCGTTAATCGATAAGATCAGAGAATTCAACAAAGCTCTCTCTATCCCTGCGACTTTAAAGGAATTCGGTATTCCAAAAGCCGAGTTCGATGAAAAAATAACCCTTATATCTCAGTTGGCAGTTGATGACGCATGTACGGGAAGCAATCCTAGACCGATTACTCCTGAGCAGATGGAAAGGCTGTTCAGAGCTATATATGACGGCACGGAAGTGGATTTCTAACCGCCGGTGAGAATAAATCGGGTGATGTTATTTTATAATCGATATGAAATTTATCCGTATAGGATATTGTGAATAAGTTACATACCCAAAGAAGGCCGGCTTTCAGATATGTCCAAACTGACATCTGAAAGCCGGTCTTTTTCTTTCGTAATCGACTCGTATTTCCTAGTACTGTCTTTTGTAATCGACTAAATTTTCCTCTATATCTTTTCCATCCTTGTAACATTCAAAATTTCTCAAAAAACTGTTTATTATGCGTTCATTATAGTAATCCGTAATTCCGGAAGTATGTGGAGAAAGCATGACTTTGGAATGTTTCCAAAGAGGGCTCTCTGCCGGCAACGGCTCCACGGCAAACACATCTAAAAATGCTCCGGCGATTTTATCATTGTCCAAGGCATCTATCAGTTCTCCTTCTACAGTTGTACCTCCTCTGCCCACGCTTACATAGTATGCATCTTTTCTCATACTGTCAAAGACTGTTTTACCCACCATACCCTCGGTTTCATCAGTCAGCGGAAGGGTGTTCACGACGTAATCAAAGTTTTGCAACACTTTCTTCAATCGATTAAAATCATACACTTCTTTGAAGCCGTCAACTTGCCTGTCGGTTCTATTTACGCCATAAATGTTCATATCAAAAGCTGTCGCATATTTGCAAATTGCCTTTGCTATGTTTCCCGTGCCTAAAATCAGCATATTCTTCCCCGTCACCTCAGTTAACCGCTTTGGAATATCCCAATTGCTCTCTCTTTGATTCAGCAAATTCTCATCTAAGCTGCGAACATCGCACAAGAGCATTCCCATAACCTGCTGAGCGATGGATGGAGCATTGGCTCCGCTGGCATTGGTCAACAACACATTCTTTTGCTCCAAAAACTCCAACGGCATTCTATCCACTCCTGCGTACCAGATTTGAATCCATTTAATCTGATTATCCTCTATGTTCAAAGCCTCCTTAACCTTTGACGACCACCCTAGAATGATTTCGGCATCTGCCAAATCTTCCGACCTATAGTCTTTATGAGGATAGACAACCAACTCAAATCCTTTCGTTCGAGCCTTGATTTTCTCAATTAAATCTTCCCCTAACGGGATTAAACTCACTATCTTTTTCATATCTCGTATGATACCACAAAATTGTCCAATTGAACAATTTAATTTCATTTGATGTGAATTCTAGTCGGTTTTCAGCAAATAGAGGTTTGACTGCAATTTATGTTTCTCTCGCATTGAGCCTGCAATTGAACCGCTCTAAAATTTCTTTTCATAAATCATACCCAACACCAGCATTATAATTGGAATCAAGAAAATTATAAATATCATAAATATTGCGGGAACATAGTATTCCAAGTACAGAAATACAACTGCGGATATTACTATGAACATCATCATGATATAGCTCGTGGTCGTTCCTATCTTATCTTTTATTTTCTCAGTTCTCTCATCATTTACGGCAATTTTATATTCTTCATTTTTTAGCAACATCTTATTGTGTACAACCATAATGTGTGTTACGCAAAAAGTAACTGCCGCAAAAATTACCAGTGCTATAAACGCGGATTTTCTATGATTTCCCGCAAAGCTTATTATCAAGCTAACGACGGAAATTAAATATCCTATGTACCAAACTTTGTTATTTTTCATCTTCTTCCTCCTCATAAACAAATACATCCTCTATAGCCATCTCAAAATATTTTGCAATTTTAAATGCTAAAATAATAGACGGATTGTATCTTCCCTTTTCCAATGCGCTGATCGTCTGTCTGGACACTTTCATTTTCTTTGCAAACTCTTCCTGAGTTATGCCTGCATACCTTCTCAACTCTTCAAGTTTATTTTTCACCTCAATCTCCTTGTCATGATTATAATATTTTAAATGTAAAGTTAACTTTACATATATGATATCACTTTTATACTTGTTTGTAAAGTATGCTTTACATTTTTCGATAACTCCTTTGTCACATTTGTATCGGCACTGATTTTAAATCTCCTTGCTGACGTACACCAAAATTTCACATATTATATTTATCAATAATGATGAATAATAATTCTTTCACAGGGCACCGCAAACTCTAAATATAAAACGGCGTTAATCTGCTATATTCTCAATCTTTTTCCTTTTTTGACCGCAATTTCAATTTATTGATTTTTTCTATATTCTCAATGCTCTCATTTCTTCTCAAGCTTCCGACTCATTTGTTAGGTCTTGCTAACTAATTTGATTTGTAATACAATTGTGATAGAGAGTTATTGAATTATTTCATGATAGGAGACGTAATGGATAAAAAATCTTACACCAAGCCGATACTTATCGCAGTTGTCGTCATACTTGCAACTGCGGGTATTGTTTTCGGCATATTTTCAAAAGGGAAAGGCGATTCAAAGCCTAAATCCGAAACATCAAGCACTAAGACTGAAGACACTGCTAACAACTCCGATAAGAAGTTGAAAGACGGTGAGTATGAAGGCAGCGCCAAAGGATATGGTGGGGAGTTGACAGTTAGAGTTACAATAAAAGACGGTAAAATCGCCGATATCAAGGTTGTATCTCATAACGAGACCCCTGAATATTTCAAGGCGGCAAGTGCTATCTTAGATACTATGATTAAGAATAATACTTTCGATGTAGATACCGTATCCGGAGCTACTATAACATCAAATGCTTTGAAATCAGCAGTCAGCAAAGCTTTAATAAAAGCCGGTGCAGATGAAAACACCGTGGCGGATCAGCTGAAAAACTCTTCTTCTAAAATATCTAAAGGCGACAATTCGGGTAATTCTGTTGCCGGAAGATATGGACGCAGCAAAGGATTGAGAAGACATATGAGAGGCGGCTCTGGAAATTCTACCGGTGGAATTGCGAGAATTCCGAGAGGAAGTTATCTCAGAGACGGAGTATTTACAGGTAGAGGAATAGGATATAGAGGTCCGATAAAGGTAGCTGTTACAATTAAAAACGGTAAAATTGCCGGTGTCAGAGTTCTCAGCCACTCAGAGGATAATCCATATTTTTCTTGGGCTAAATCAATTTTGAGAAGAGTGGTAAATCGTACTAATGCCAATGTTGACACCGTATCAGGTGCAACATACTCCAGCCGCGGTCTGATTTCAGCTATTAACGATGCTGTTTCCAAGGCAGTTACAAAGGGCGGTGACGACAGCGTAGCTGATGGCGGCCACGATAATTCCGGTAACGACGGCAAAAAACCAGACGACAACAAGGGCGGTGGCAAGCCTGATGACAACAAAGGAGGTAAAGATACACCTCCACCTGCTGTCGAAAAGGACGAGATGAAGAAAGTTAATGATAATGCCAGAGAATTGATGAAAAAATACACTTTGGACGGAAAGTTTCTAGATGGAAAATTCGTCGGACAGAGTTCCGGATATCAGGAGTCTATCGTGATAAAATCCGAGGTTACTTTTAAAAACAACAAAATAGAGGATATCACATTCCCGATATACGGTGATGATCCGGGCTACAAACCTATGGCTGATGGAATTCTACCTATATTAAAAGGAAATAACGGCATGAAAGCCCTCGCTACGATGAAAGTTTTCGGAATCTATCTGGACAAGATTTATTCATCCGATAACATGTATGAAACAGCTGTTTCTCTCGTAGGAAAGCGCTATGCAGAGCCTCTTAAAGGTCTCAAAAAAACTCAAGGTTCATCATTTGTAACCGATATGGTGTGCAAAGTCTTGAAAAAATATATGAGTGAGCAGTTGGAAGAGCAGAAATTATTTGATTCGGTTTCAGGTGCAACGGTAAGTGCCAACGGTATGGCAAAATCCGTTTACGATGCCGCCAAGTTGTCTAATGACGACTATAAGACCGGTAACTCGGTATCTTCCTTAGAAATATTAAAACCTACTAACAAAAATCACTTCACTGGCAATCACGAATTGAAAGCGAATAAAGATCTGCCGTTGAATTTAAAAAATGTGAAAATCGCTTTGAAAAATAAGGACGGTTCTTCAAAGGAAATAGACTATGCTGATTTCGCTAAGAACAAGATTACCTTATACGACAGAGATACGGGCAAGGAAATCAAAGATGGAATGTCTCTGAAACCATATACCGACAATGGCGGTATGGTAGCCGTAGTTAAGCACACCCCTTCGGGCAGACACGCCGAATTATCCATTTTGGTGGGCGACTATTCAGATGACTATCTGACCGGCTTAGAGTATAGCGTAGATGACGGCAAAACTTGGGTTCCTGTGAAATCCGATTCTCTGAAGATGGGAAATTGGGCTGACAGCCAGAATATCGCCGATGATCAGACTCTCGATCTTCCTCTTTCCGACTACGGCAAGGAAGTGAAAATCAGAGTTACATCTGTGAAAGGAAACAAGTACACATATACTCAAAGAAAGCATGAAGTCAGTGAAATCGGTAAGGAAATAAGTTATTTCAGAAATGATGCCGACTACAAAAACAACAGCAATTTGAGTTACGTGCTTCACATCAAATTTAAAGGTGAAATAATCAACGGAAAGACTATTGAAGAAACTAAGCTGATCAAGGTGAAATCGGAATCCGAATTTGTCAATAACAAGGAAATCAAACCTATTGAAATAGAAAAGATCGATTCGGAAGCAAAGGTTCTGGGTATTGCGAAATTACCTCCCGGATTAACTTACAAGGACGGTAAAATCGTCGGTACTCCAAAGGTTTCGGATGATGCTTTCGGTTCAGATCCTAAAAACCCTAATAAAATTACCTACCAAGCTGTAATTTCAGTTCAAAAAGGTTATACCATCTACCGTCTGAAATTACCGATTACCATAGTTAAAGAGTAGAATAACTCTTGATATGAAAATAGTGCTGCCTGTCGGGCAGCGCTATTTTTATATGAGGGAAATCACCGGCTCAACCTCTCCGCTACATAAAAATAGCGTAGCAACCGTAAAGCCGCTACGCTAAAAAAATCCAACTCTTTGGCTACGACTAATATGCCGACTGAGTCTATCTCTTTTCAGTCATTGCTAAAACCTTATCCAGAATTATGTCTCCGACTTCCGTCTTGGAAAGTTTCGGATATTCCTGCATCTCTCCACTCCTATCTATTATCTTCACGATGTTTGTCTCAACTCCGAAACCTGCTCCCTGCTTTGTCAAATCGTTCAATACTATGAAATCCAAATTCTTCTTTTCGATTTTTCTCTTTGCATTTGCCACTACATCGTCGGTTTCTGCAGCGAATCCCACCAATATTCTGTCGCCCTTCACCTTGCCGATTTCATGAGCCACATCTTTGTTTCTCTCCAAGACAATTGTCAAATCGTCGTCGGATTTTTTTATCTTATGTTCATGATAATCTCTCGGTCTGTAATCTGCCACAGCTGCACTCTGAATCACAACTTGGTTCTCATCCAGGTTCTTCATCATCGCTTCGTGCAGATCGCAGGCACTTTTGATTTTGACCACTTTGCTCAAGCCCTCAGGAAGGGTTATGTGGGTTTCACCGGTGATCAGAGTCACGTCCGCCCCTCTCAAAACAGCTTGCTTCGCTATGGAATACCCCATCTTGCCTGTAGACTTATTGGTTATGTATCTGACCGGATCTATCGCCTCGACGGTCGGTCCTGCCGTAACGATGATTTTCATTCCCTCCAAATCTCCCTTTCTGCCATTTTCATCATGTTCAAAATACTGCTCAACTCTCGATACTATGCTTTCGACAGAAGCCAATTTACCTATTCCTTCATCGCCACACGCCAAAATTCCACTTTGCGGTGAAATGAATTTATATCCTCTACTTCTCAGTTTTTCCATATTTTCCTGAACTATTTCGTTATCGTACATGTTGGTGTTCATGGCAGGCGCTATTAAAACGTCAGCCTTAGTTGCCATAACCGTCGTCGTAAGCATGTCATCCGCTATGCCGTTTGCTATCTTTCCGATAAAATTCGCTGTCGCCGGAAGGATTAAAAACAAATCCGCTCTTTTGGCTAGCTCAATATGTTCAACTTCCCAAGTTCTTGCCGTCTCAAACATTTCCGTATAAACCATGTTGTTGCTCACTGTCTGCACTGTAAGCGGTGTGATAAACTCTTCGGCATTCTCTGTCATGATAACTTCGATTTCCGCTCCGAGTTTTCTCAGTTTGCTGATTGCGTCGCACGCCTTGTATGCCGCAATCCCGCCGGTTATTCCCACGATAATTTTCTTATCCTTCAACTTCATTTTACCTTCCTCAATCGTTTAAATATCACTCTGTATCATCTTTTATCGATGCTCTGTATCTATACATTCCCTTCTACGGCTATTTGAGCCATATTTATTATATCACTAATGTTTTATTTTTTGTATGCATTTATGTTGTCGTGAAGGAATTTTACATTTTTGCAAGGGATTTCAGCTCTTTCTCTGAACTTCTCAAAATCGAAAAAACATCCTACGACACTTATTCTGTGCCATAGGATGTAATTTATCATTTAACTATATCTTCGTTTGTCTCCGTTTTCTAAGACTTTGCTCTCTCAAGTGCTTGCTTTTTCTTCGCCTTAGTCATAGCGTACTTCCTCAATCTGAGCACTGCGTAAGCTACATAAACCAAAGTGTAGGCAATTATGGATATCTTATGTTTTTCCACATCGAGTGAGAACAATACCATCACGTGAACGTATATCAGGAAGAAGAAAGGATATGCCAGCCTTTGCACGTTCTTCCAAGTCTTGCCGTTCATCTTCTTTCTAACACCTTTAAACGATGTTATGAAAAGCGGTATCATCAAAGCTATTAGAATTAGAGTTAATATCGTAGCTATCTTGGTCTGTATGTTCATAAACTCCGGATTTTTGAAAAACGCAACAAAGTATGTTATTCCAAATAAGATATTATGTGTCAATGCCATCAGACATCCGATAATTGATATTTCTCCTCTGACTTGCATGAGTCTTCTGGAAAATCCGTTATGCTTTGTAACCGTCCCCAGATACATTACTATTATAAATGTCGACGTGGATATTACCCCTCTTTGGAATAAATCCGCAAAGAACTTTCCGCCTTCCGGCAGCTCCTGATAATATCCTTTGCTGTACAACAGTACCATGAGTACGATTACCACATAGAATCCGATATAAAATCCGACACTGTACTTTTTGATCAGATTTGCTGTCAAATAGTAGAATATCGTAGTAATTAACAACCCTACAATAAGATTCATCAATCTCCCCCTTTTCTCATTCCTAAAACGATAACGCCTTGTAGAAAAACAAGGCGTTATATCATAATAATATTTATCGATTATAATTTAGCAAGTATAACTAATCTACTTTCACGCTAATCCTTTTTACACCAATTCCATCTACATGAGTTGACTTAAATTTCAACGTAACAATATAGTTTTTCTTTACGCTCATATTCGGCGGATTTTCCACTTCAACAGTTACAGAACCGTCTTTAGGTAGGTTTTTAACCAACGCCTTGTAATCATCCAAAGTCGGTGCCGGATCATTTAGCTTTTTAGTAATGAACAATGTGGTAAGTTGAGGCGTAAATGCATTATCTCCTTTAACACCTTCATCATTCGCACTGATTCCGTCTCTATCCTTGTCCTGAAGTGCCAAAAGGTCTACAGTTTTAAAGATCGTCTTTCCACCCTTCTTACCTTTGATTTTTACTTTGTAAGTCTTCTGTACTTCGTCTGTAAATTCGCTATCAGCTATTTCAGGAGTTCCTGTTATCTTGTTTCCTTCCAACTTTAATCCGTTCGGAAGTCCTTCCGCAGATTCCAAGGTCACGCCTGAGCCCGCTGTAACAGGAATATCCGCAATCTTTTGATGGTTTAGAACGCCGCCTGCCGGCATAGTTACACCTATATCTCCTTCACCTGCTTCTTCTCCGCCCGGTGTAGGTGGCTTAGGTGCGCTCTTATCTTCCTCGAAAGTTATAAACAGAGCAAAGCCCACATTGGCGTTGTCCTTATATGATTCGGTTACGCAATCGAACTTAATTTTTTTGTACTGCATACCTTCTTTACTTTCGTAATTGTAGATTGCACCACTGATTGTCTTAGTTCTGAATTTTATATTTTTGCCCAGATAGCTCTTAGGTAATTTCACAGTCTGTCTATCTGCGATGTTATTTTTATTCTCATCGGATAGTATCGGATTTTCAACTTTCTTCCAAGTCTTGCCGTCGTCCAGGCTGTATTCCATTTCCTTGACATAGTCTTTGCTGTACGCTCCGAACCAAATTGCCATTTCAACGGTTCTCTTTGATTCCTTATGGCTTATAACCGCAGTCATGGCACCCTTTGCGGCAAATTTGGATATATCCATTCCGTGGGTGAGTTTCTCACCGGTCTGCTTATCCTTAATCTCTATGCCGTATTTGTCGAAGTCGGCATATGCGACTTTTATTTCGCTGCCGTCTTCTTTTCTCAAAGCCACTTTCAGTTCGCTCAAATCTAACGGCTGCTTTGAGTTTGCCCTCAACATGATCTTCTTGGTGTAAGGGTTCACAGAATCAGCCGGTTCTACAACTTCTATTGCAGTTATGGTATTTCCTGTCTTCGCATCGTTTTCAGACTTTTCAACTGCGTTGTCAACTGATCTTCCGATACCGCCGGCACTTACTGTCGCACCTGTTACGGCATCAAACATATCCTTCTTACCGTGTTCCTGTGAGAAATACGACTTAACACCTCTTGATACATGCTCTACATTTGCATAATTGTATATGAGATCTGCGTGCTTCTTGCCGATTAACTTTTCAGCTGTAGCTTTTTGATCTTTGGCCTTCTGAATTTTCTCAACATAATCCCTATACAGCTTCATAACAGCTATATTTTCTCTGCCGTTCTTTTCGTCCTTCAAGAAAGGAAGCACTCTTATAGCCTTACTTCTATATCCCGTAATATCATCCGCGTAGTCATCTCCGTCAGCTACGGTAATATCCTTAATCTTATTGTCTGCGATTGTAGTCTTCGTCTTAATATTACCCTTTGTGGTATTGAAACCGCCGCCTTCTCCGTCAAAAGTTCCTTCTTTCAGCTGTCCTTTTCTTGTCAATGCCGCAATCATCTTGTTTGTAGCTTCTTTGATCTTTTCCAGCTCGGTCTTTTCTTCCGGAGTGCTCGGTTTGTTCGGTTTGTTCGCATTGTCATCTTCATCATCTTGGTCTTTGTTACCAGGTTTTGTTGAACCGCCGTGGTTATTGCCCTTGCCTTTTCCGACTTCATCAGGTGTGTATACAGCCTTGCTCAACGCGTTATTTATAGCATTGATTATTCCTCTGCTGGAGTACGTTGCACCTGACACCGTATTTACGTTAGCGGAATCGGTGCCTATAATTCTGTTCAACACTCTCTTCGCCCAACCGAAGTACGGGTAATCTTCATGATGATTCAGAATACTGACACTGGCAATTTTCCCGTTTCTGATTGTAACGGAAACTTTGATCGGACCGTTATATCCTCTTGAAGTACCTGTGTATGTTCCATCTCTGAACTTGCTGTTTTTAGGGAAGTACCCTCTTCCACCGCCACCGATTCCGGCAATGAGACCGCCACCGCCTCTTCTGGCTCTCGCTTTTCTCTCAGCATTCAAGATGTTATTCTTGTGCTCTTCAATTTTCTTTGCAGTGTCGCTTTCCTTCGCACCTGCCTTCACCAATGCTCTCTGCACGGCTAACTTCAGAGCGTCGGATGTGACTGTGGCTCCTGCAATGGAGTCGACTTCTGTACTGTTTGCCTTTATGATCTTATCCAAAACTTTTACACCGTTTTCATAATATCCCGGTGTCTCATTCTGCGATACTACCTTTATGTCCGATATTTTACCGTCTTTGATAGTCACCTTTACAGTTATATCTCCACCATATCCTTTTGCAGTGCCCTCATACTCGCCGTCTTTCAGTTCCGTATCCTTTGTGCTCGTTTCAGAATTCTGAGTTTCGGTTTTAGCCTTCTCAGTTTTCTTCGAACCGCCTGTCGACATCACCGCATAAACGATTCCGGCAGTGAGCACCAGAATGATTATACCGATGAGTATCGGCTTTAAACTCCTCTTTTTTTCCATTAAATCCTCCTATAACAACATTTGTAACTAGCTTAAATCATGAGTCGATTTACTCATAACTCGTAAACTTTCGATTTATTTCACATCATAATTTAAAATTATATGTATGCAATCACTTACATGTATACCCGCAAACACTTGAATTCAAAACCTTTATAATGTTACTTTTTGTAATACAAAGCTAATTTTGTCGGAAATGTATCCGCTATTTTGGCATGCATCACTCCATCGGCATAAACTGCTTCACCAAGTAATCATATCCCACGCCGAAATAATCATTAGCCATTGACAACCTTACCTATTTTATCATACAAAGTACTTTTTAAATTGTTTTTTTTTTCGTAATAGTTTTTTTTAATACATTTATTGTCGCCATTAGTAATATTTATGTAAAATCACAAAAAATCCAATAAAACACACTAATTGCACATTTCATTGGATTTTACACTTTGAATTCATACAGCTGTAAATATAGCTGTAAAGGTTGAAATTCGCATGCTCCGCATCTTTGCGAATTATGTTGACAACTGCCGTATCATCAATTATTTCACGTCTTTCATCACGTCTTTAATCTGTTCTTCCGTCATAGCTCCGGGAATCATCTCGTGCAGCTCTCCTTTGCTGTTCACAAAGGCGTTTGTAGGATAAGATCTCACATTATATCTCGCTGTAATCTTTCCCCCTTCATCTAAAAGGACGGGCATATGCTTATAACCTTGCTTTGCATACCACGATTTGAACTGATCTAACGGTTTTTCACCGCCAAATCCCGGTGCCACTACTGTCAGAGTGACGAATCCCTTTTCTTCTTTTGCCAGTTTCTCAGTGTGTGGTAACGATTTTAAACACGGCTGGCACCATGAAGCCCAAAATTTGATGTACACCTTCTTGCCCTTGTATTTCGACAGATCGTACTCCTTGCCGTCAATCCCTTTCAAAGTGAAATGCGGTGCTTCCAACTTATCAGAGCTCTCCGAACTCTTCTTTGACGTTTTGCTGCTCTTGCTCGCCGAGCTCTTAGAATCGGTGCTTCCACATGCCGTAGCAGTGACCGCTACCAACAACATCATAATTATACTCAATACTTTTTTCTTCATAATACTTCCATTTCTCCATTTCCACATATCTTTCAAATATACTTTCACTATCAAAATATCTTTAAATTTAAGTTCTACTTAAATAATGCCGTTGAATAAGTTCAAATATTTCATAATGAGCAATACTCCCATTAAAATAATGATTATTCCTCCCACTTTTTTAATCGTCATCATATGCTTTCTGATCTTGCCCAAATGTTTCAATGCCAGAGAAGACATTGCCGAAATCAGCAAGAACGGTATTGCCATCCCCAGGGAATACACCGCCATCAAAGTCAGCCCGTACATGCCGTTTCCTGATGCGGAAATAGCTATTACCGAAGTCAACACAGGACCTATACATGGTGTCCATCCGAAGCTGAATCCCATTCCGAGAAGAAATGCTCCCAGATACCCTTTTTTATTATCCGTCTGCATATCTATCTTCAAACTTCTCTGTGCAAACTTTATATTTATGAACTCGCCTTGATGCAAGCCCAGAATTATCACTATAGTTCCCATGGCTATACCCAGCCATTTGCTATTCACTATGCTGCCCAAACTTCCTGCTCCGAAGCCTAAAATCACAAACACTACGGAGAGTCCCACAACAAATAAAAAGGTTCTCACTACCGGTTTTGTATATATTTTAAATCCGAATATGCTTACGTTTTTATTTCCTACATCATCGGACAACAGCCCCACGTATACCGGCATCACCGGCAGTATGCATGGTGAAAAAAAAGAAATTAACCCGGCTATAAATACTGAAAAAATAAAAAAATTACTCGTGTCAAATGCCATATTACCTCCAAATCATTACTGCGTTTACCTTTAATTCAATTATTTTAACCTCTCAAAATTCATAACCTATCTCTAATATGCATTTTCGATTATAATCGTATTAGGAGTTATTATACTTTCTATAAAATTTTTATTCAATCTCTCAAAAAATTTTTCTTTAAAACTTCTAAAACTTTCACAGGAAATTCTTTTATAAAATTCAAACATCTCCTGAATTTTCAAATTCATACCTAGTATTCTACCCAATTCATTTACTTTTAAAATTTAATTTTCAATATTTCACAAAACTTCACATAACTCACATCTCAATATCTTCGCTTTTCTCTTTTTCCTTAAGCTAGAAAATATCTTTATCTCAACGTTCTTCCCCTCTGCTATTCCACCTCGCACTCCACGGCGTTCAAATCTTCTCAAGCGACTCTCAAAATCGACTGTACCATTCACACATATGCAATGCAAAACTTTACAAAATAATGTACATTTTTTCAGACGATATTGCTCTTGCTCTTATTGATTTTTCCATTAAAAATACTATATAATACTACTTGAGGTAAATCAGCTATATGAAATGTTGATATGTTTGTAATGTTATTGAGTTTAATAGTAATTTAGGAGGATGATGAGTGATGTTTAAAATAGTGAAGAAACGTCAACTTTCCGATAAAGTTATCCTGATGGACATTGAGGCGAAACGAGTTGCCAAAAAGTGCCTGCCCGGCGAGTTTGTAATTGTCAAAGCAAATGAAAAAGGAGAAAGAATACCTCTCACCGTTTGCGACTACAATAGGGATGCCGGAACGGTAACTATTGTTTTTCAGACGGTGGGCTTCAGCACAGAGCTGTTTGGAAGATATAACGAAGGTGACTATTATGCGGATTTTGTGGGTCCCCTGGGCAATCCTAGCGAGCTTGTGATCGAGGATCCTGAAACTTTAAAAGACAAGAAAATTCTATTCGTTGGCGGAGGGCTTGGCATCGCTCCTGTGTATCCTCAAGTGAAATGGCTCCATGAGCATGGCATTGCCTGCGATTCCGTAATTGGTGCCAGAAATGCGGACTTACTGATTTTAAGAGAAGAGATGGAAGCCGTTTCAGACAACTTATACATCGCTACTGATGACGGTTCTATCGGTCAAAAAGGTCTTGTTACAGATGTGATAAAACAACTTGTAACAGAACAAGGAAAGAAATACGATCTGTGTGTGACCATAGGTCCTATGATCATGATGAAATTCGTGTGCAATCTGACAAAAGAACTTGGAATTCCCACTGTTGCAAGTATGAACCCCATCATGGTCGACGGCACCGGAATGTGTGGTGCCTGCAGGCTCACAGTCGGCGATGAAATCAAATTCGCCTGCGTTGACGGTCCTGAATTCGACGGACATTTAATAGATTTTGATGAAGCTATGAAAAGACAGCAAATTTACAAAACGGCTGAGGGTCGTGAAATGTTAAAAATTCTCGAAGGTGATACCCACCATGGCGGTTGCGGATATTGTGGAGGTGATAAATAATGGATATGTTTAAAAAAATTCCTGTATCTGAACAAGAACCAAAGGCGAGAGCTACAAACTTCGGCGAAGTTTGCTACGGGTACACAAAGGAAGAGGCTGTTTTAGAAGCCGGCAGATGTTTGAATTGCAAAAATGCCAAGTGCATAGTCGGCTGTCCTGTTTCAATTGATATTCCTGCATTTATTCAGGAAATTTCTTCTGAAAATTTTGAAAAAGCTGCGGAAATAATCGCTGAGTCCAGCGCATTGCCTGCAGTATGCGGACGTGTATGTCCGCAGGAAACCCAGTGTGAAGGAGTCTGCATAAGAGGTTATAAAGGTGAGCCTGTTTCCATTGGAAAACTCGAGCGCTTTGTCGCAGACTGGGCGAGGGAAAACGGAATTGTACCGAAAGTTACCGCCGAAAAACTGAATAAACACGTCGCCGTAATAGGTTCCGGACCTGCCGGTTTAACGTGTGCCGGCGACTTGGCAAAACTCGGCTACGATGTCACCATATTTGAAGCATTACACGAACCGGGAGGAGTTCTATTGTATGGAATTCCCGAGTTTCGTCTCCCAAAAGACGATGTGGTCATTCCCGAAATTGAAAATGTAAAAAAATTAGGTGTCAAAATTGAAACCAATGTAATAATAGGAAAAACTTTGACCATAGATGAGCTCATGAACGAAGAGGGCTTCGATGCCGTGTTCATCGGATCGGGTGCAGGACTTCCTTCATTCATGGGAATACCCGGTGAAAATTCCAACGGCGTGTTTTCAGCCAACGAGTTTCTAACCAGAAACAATCTCATGAAAGCATTCAAAACCGATTATCATACACCTATCGAAAGCGGCAAAATAGTCTGCGTCGTAGGCGGTGGTAACGTTGCTATGGATGCTGCCAGAACTGCTCTAAGGCTTGGTTCTGAGGTTCATGTCGTATATAGACGTAGCGAGGCCGAACTGCCAGCCAGAGAAGAAGAAGTTCACCACGCCAAAGAAGAAGGGATAATTTTCAACCTGCTCACCAATCCGAAAGAAATTATCGCCGATGAAAACGGCTGGGTAAAAGGCATGAAAGTCGTTAAAATGGAACTTGGAGAACCTGATGAAAGCGGTCGTCGTCGCCCTGTTGAAATTCCCGGCAGCGAATACGTAATAGATTGCAATACTGTAATCATGTCTCTCGGAACTTCTCCAAATCCTCTTATTAAAAACACAACTGACGGTTTGGAAACCAACAAGCGGGGTTGCATAACCGCAACGGAAGACACCGGAAAGACCAGCAGACCGGGAGTGTTCGCAGGCGGTGATGCCGTTACCGGTGCAGCGACTGTAATATTGGCTATGGAAGCCGGTAGAGCCGGTGCCAGAGGGATTCATGAATACCTGACTGAAAATAACTGAAATGCGAAAAATTAACTATAAAAAAGCAGTGAACTCCACATTGTGTGATTCATCCAATCTGCCAGATAACCGGTAAATCGGATGAAAATTGTAGTCGCTCACTGCTTTTTATTTTATTTGAGCATTTGCGTCCATGTGCGGTTCATTTTTTATGCCGTATTTGAATGTGAACATCTTCAATAAAATCTACGAACACAACCGCTGTATAATCCGTTCCCCACATTTTATCCGATTCATTCAATATCCTTGCATACATCTATCCATTTCTCATGCTTAGAATATTTTTCCAATTCTTCGATACTGCACTTTATGGCACTATTACCGCTTCCACAAGCCGGATACACAAATTCGTACTTCTTCAATGATTCATCCAAATAGATTTTAACATCTTCCTTTACTGCAAAAGGACATACTCCACCAACCTGATGACCGATATACTCCTCTGCCATATCTGCGGGTATCATTTTAGGTTTCTGTGAAAACTCCTTTTTAAATTTTCCGCTGTTCACTTTGGTATCTCCCCTTGCAACGATCAAAACAGGCTTGCCATCCACCAAAAATCCTATGCTCTTAGCTATTTCTCCCGGTTCCGAACCGATTGCCTCAGCGGCCTCCTTTACCGTCGCACTGGATACTTCAAACTCCATGATTCTATTTTCAATCCCCATTTTTTTGAAATATTCTCTAACTTTTTCAATTGCCATAATCGCACCCTCTCTATCATCTCTTTCTCCTGTGCAAGTTATGAATATGCACACCTCTATTCGAAGCCAATTTGCATTTCACATCTGCATCATATCGTATAAAACCAGTTAACATGCTGCTATCCTTATTTCTCATATTCTCTCATCTTCTTGTTAATCACCATGAAATAAATCAATTCAGCAATTATCAGCACTCCCGAACAAATCAGGATACAACCTGCGATTTTTCCGTTTATAAAAGCGAATACAATGCTCAAAAGTCCTACTATTACCAGCGTCCTTCCAAGTGCATTCCTGATTTTTCTTTCGCTGCCTTTCAAACTTTTAGGTAGGCTCATATATTCCTTCGGGAAGAAACTCTCCTTTGGTATATAATTCCCCAATGCTGTAAGGACTATGCCGCACAATATGCAACCGATTTTTACAATATCCATTTTTATCCCCAAGTTGTAGTATATTATGCTGGCATTAACAAATACAGACATCAATGCTATAAGCCAAAGCATCAGGTGCATTCCTTTTAGGTTAACCCCGCCTCGCCCTTTTTTTCGCGATATTTTTCTCGTTCTGAATATGGCGATTTCCACAATAGCCATGACTGCCGGCGGTATCAATATGCCAAACATTTTACTCATATAGCTGTTTGGATTTCCTCCAAATGAAAAATGGATTGCTACCTGATCTGGGAGATTATCGTAGTAATATATTCCCAATGCCATAGGTAATAACGTTACTATTACAGCAAATATCAGCGTACTATTCTTCTTCAACATCCTGTCGATATGTTCCGGGTTATTTTCTTGGTATTCCTCTTCCATAATTACGATTTCTTTCATTTTTTCAGTTTTTCCCTTCATATTTTCTCTCCTTTCGATTATGTGCTCGATGAGTGCATGATTTCCAGCTGTATTCATCAGTTGATTTTCACATTGCCATGATCTTTGCATGAACGGCTGTCATGAATAGTTATCCTCCTTCTTTCACGCTTTGAAACTGTATATCCACATTAACACATCTTCAAAAACCGATGCATTTAGACTGTAGTATATAAAATTTTTGTCCTTTTCAGCTGTGATCAGATCAGCTTTTTTCAGCTGTCTTAAGTGATATGACACCGTTGCATCGGTCAGTTCAAATTCTTTTGCAATCTCTCCTGCCGATTTTCGTGACGATCTGAGCATTTCTAGAATATCCCTGCGAACAGGATCGGAAATTGCCTTTATAGTATCGTTCATTCCCATTTAACTACCTCTTCATATCCGTTTAAATAATTGTCAAATAATAATTTAGAATTCTATCTAAATAGATATTAACTCTACCAAAATAAAAAGTCAAGAAGTATTTAGATTTTTTTCTAAATATCTTTCTGACTGCACATTACTTTTGAAATTCAAGCGATTCTCCGTTTCTATGCAAAAGTAAAATCAAAATTTGCGTTATGGCATATAAAAAGCGATGTTCTCCCGCTTTCACTGATAAAGCATGCTGACATCGCTCTACTTTGCCGACTTTACTATTTCCTGAACAGTCGAATTTTATATAACCCCTATGCTTACAAGTTCACCCTCGCTTCTCACTATGGAAAATTCTATCATGTCTCCCTTATGTACACCAAAATTCTTGTATGGCTCATTTATCAGCCTTCCTGTAAAATCTTGACCTGAGCTGTCACAACATCTCACCCATACCAATTCCACTCCGATTTGGTCGTTGTACAAGTCCACTCTTATGTCATCAGGGTGCTCTCTGCTTCTAAACTCGTCCATAATCTTTTTCTCTCTCATTTTCTGAATTTTGAGGTCCACACAGCTGTAAGTCTTATTTATCATCTTTATCTCTTTAGAGAGATGTGATGTGTCCACTTGAAAATTATCGATTACCATGAACTCACAGTGATCCAATACTCTTCTGTGCACTGCTAAAAATCCCGTATCGTCAAACTTACCCATAGTCATCATTCCATTTTTAACGCTGGCAGAACAGAGCAACCTGAAGTTAAATCCGCTGTCATCATCTATGAATCCATATGCCAAAAATCCATCTCCCTTACCCATGAAATTCAACATTTCTCTGAGATGTTTCCTTGTTTTTCGATCCGGCTTTACATATATTATTTCATTAAACAGATTCCTGAAATTTTCATTGATAATTCTATTATTTTTTTTCTTAGTCGACTTTCTTCCAAACATTTACAATTTTCTCCCATATACGTACTTGTTGTTTTTATTCAACCACAAGTATTATATCATAGATTATCCGTGCCTGACACTTCTGCAATAAAAATACCGACCTCCGATCATCAGATTTTTGATCTAACTTTCGGTGGTCAGTACCCTTTTCTACCTATTTTTATTAATAATTACATGTTATACAATTGAATCATGTCTTATTTTGCAGTTAACGCCGCCATTGTAATGTAGTTATACGGCTTGTTGAAATGTGGCAAGAAGAAAATGTCCAATAGCGCTATTCTGTCAATTGTCACATGCTCCTGAATGGCCAATGAGAACATATGGTTCACCATAGACATATCATATCTCGAAGCACATTGCATACCCAATACTCTTCTGGTCTTCTTGTCGTAGACAATTTTGATTTTCACTATATCGTTCTCTTTCATAAATTCAGGTCTCTGATTGTCTTCAAATGAAGTTGTTTCGACTTCATATCCGAATTTAGCCGCCTTTTCCGCAGTCAAACCAGTTGAAATCAGATGTAATCCGTATATCGATATACCGTTTGAGCCCTGAACTCCGATGGATTCAATTGCGGTTCCACATGCGTTATGTGCTGCAATAATGCCTGATCTTACCGCATTTGTCGCAAGAGCAATGTAGTTGATACCATCTACTGCATTATCGTAAACCGTAGCACAATCTCCGATTGCATACACGTCTTTAACGCTTGTTTCCTGTTTTTTATTAACTATATAAGCGCCGTTTTTGAACTGTTCCAGCTTGCCCTTTCCAAGCTCGGTATTCGGTCTGAATCCAACGCATAGAATCACCATATCGGTAGCAAATTCTTCGTTTGAAGTCTTAACCGCCTCAACTTTCTTGTCTCCCTTAATTTCTTCCAAAGCTTGACCGAACTTGCAATCAATTCCGTTATCGATTAAGTTTTGCTTCATCAAATTCGAAAATTCCGGATCGTAATATCCTGTCAGACATCCGTCAGCTATATCGAGCAATGCAACTTCCTTGCCTTTTCTCTTGAATGCTTCCGCAAGCTCTACTCCTATGTATCCTGAACCCACCACCGTAACGTGGTTAATTCCACCCAGCTCCAACTTTTCAATAACCGCTTGAGCGTCCTGATAAAGTTTTACCTGTTGAACGTTTTCCAATTCTCTGCCCGGAATTGGCGGAATAATCGGCAATGACCCTGTTGCCAATATCAACTTGTCATAGCTTTCTTCCACTTTTCCGTCTTCTTTATTTGAGTAATAGATAATTTTTTTATCGAAGTCTATTTTTTCAACTTCTGTGTTAATGCTGACCTTGGCTCCTTTTTCTCTCAGTTGTTCGGGGCTGCTGTAGAACAGTCCTTCACCGCCGCCTTGAATCTGATCTCCAATCCACAAAGCCATACCGCATCCTAAAAAGCTCGTATTGAAATTTCTTTCAAGTACTACAACTTCATTTCCGCTGTAATTGTCCAGCATTGTGTTAATTGCAGCTGTTCCCGCATGGTTAGCTCCTACTACTACTATTTTACTCATTTTTTTGTTCCTCCAAAACCACATCTACTGTCTAGTAATATTTTACACCTTTAGCATAGCCAAGGTAACTACATTGCTTTTACCCCCATTCTTTCAGCCTAAACAAATTTTTTAATAATGTTCACAGTAATATATGAATTTGAATTTATCTGCAAAAATACCGACTTCGAGAATTAAACTTTTCATATAATTTCTCGTCAGTCGGTATAGTTTACATCAGATTTAAATTATCTATTTATTTTTTCTTCTTCTGTTTGCAAATCCTGCAAATCCCGCTCCCGATACCA
>ERZ773005.516-NODE-516-length-28994-cov-9.642489_pt1 | contig 28994 bp, 27 predicted proteins | sample MGYA00580666_ERZ773005 | MGnify/ENA primary metagenome ERZ773005 (study PRJEB29015, sample SAMEA2737999) | human oral metagenome | biome: human oral; feature: human-associated habitat; material: dental | place: China | collected 2061 ...
TAATCTCGGCGGCAAGTTCGGGTGTCAAACAGGCGTCCAGCATGGGAATTCCCTCGCGCGCCTTGCGATACTCGGGCAGCGAACGCCCCGCTTGGCGCATAAACCAGACCGGACGATGCTCAGATGCGCGCCCGGTGAGCGCCTGCAGCATCGGAGAATCTGCGGTTTGAGCGGCACGCAGCGGGTGAGATGCGCTCAGGCGCGACAGCTGCGCCTCGGTCAGCAAATCGCGCTGACGATCTCTCGGGTGATTACCCACTGTAGAGCGCGACTGCTGAGAATCTGCACCATTGGCGGCTCGCTGGGGCTGCTGGATTTCGGTCATACCCTCTAGTTTGACAGGTTTTCGCGCCTGTTTTTATGACACGGTGTCATAAAGTGCCGCTTCATAACCCGTGTAAATTTTGGTGTAGGGTTACCTTATTTTTAAACCTGTTTTAGCTATCTCAAAATTTATTTACCCTAAGTTTTTATACACCGGTCCTTTGCTGGGTCTTGTTGGGCATAGTTTCGGACCTTTTCACACAAACTCACACTATTGGGAGCCAGCTCACGTTAGGTTACACTCACCGACTAAAAATGTGTTTATGATTATTGTCTAGTGGCTACGTACTCATTTGTTGCATCACACAGGATCATCGATCTCACCACCGTCGCTCTACTGAGCAACGGTGCAGCTGGCATACCCGAGCTTTTTCGTACCGAAACCGCACAAAACTTGGGCGTTACCGGCACTATTGTGCTGGCAACCTGCAACCGCCTCGAAATTTATGTGCAGCTTTCAGTGGCCGAGCATTTAGGTCCCGTTAGCGATATGCTCTACGCCGAGATTGCGCAAAAATCTGAGCTCGATGCAGAGCTTATTGCAGACAGTTTTGAAATCTACGAAAACCTTGAGGCCGCCAAACATCTCTTTACAGTGGCATCAGGGCTGGAGTCCGCCGTGGTCGGCGAGCGCGAAATCGCCGGGCAGGTGCGCCGTGCACTTGCCTACGCCCAAGAAGAAGGCACGGTTCCTGGGGAGCTTGTACAGCTTTTCGAGCATGCGGCACACACTGCCCGTCAGGTTGGGCAGCACACCACTATCGGATCACAGGGACGCTCAATCGTCTCGGTCGCCCTGGATTTGGCGGATGCGGTCGCTGAGAAAGACTGGAAAACCCGCCGTGCTCTCGTCTTTGGAACGGGTGCCTACGCGGGTGCTACTATTGCAGCCCTGCGTGAACGCGGATGCGAAGACATTTGGGTTAACTCCCGTTCGGGCCGTGCCCCGGAGTTTGCCGCAAAACGCGATGTTCGCGCGGTTCCCAAAGGTGAAACGTATAAGGCCATGGAACAAGCGGATGTGATTGTTGGCTGCTCGGGCGGGTCTGACCCGCTCTCCCCTGCCGAAATTCCACCGGGGCATCATACGATCCTCGACTTGGCGCTCTCCCGAGATTTTGACCCCGCTATTGCGGATCTGCCGCAGGTGGAACTTATTACCTTAGAGTCCGTGCGTTTGGCCGCCCCCGAAGAAACTGAGGAGGCGGTCGCTACCGCCGAGCGCATCGTCGAGTCTGAGACTCAAGCCTTTGCTGCACGGCAAAAGACCCGCAATATTGATTCGGCAATCGTGGCGCTTCGCTCTCATACTATGGAGGTGCTGGACGAAGAGCTCGATAAGGTACGCAGCCAATTCGGTTGTACAGCCGCCACCGAGCAGCTCGAACTTGCAATGCGCCGCATGGTGAAGTCCCTTTTGCACACCCCCACGATACGCGCGAAACAGCTCGCAACCCAGGGGCGAACCTCCGACTACATTGCGGCACTCGAAACGCTCTACGGAATCACCATCGACGACCGCTAATTGCGGGATAATCTTCTGCACGCTGCGCTTTATTCCACCGCAGCCCTAAGCCACAGGCGAATCATGCGCGCATCCTTACGGCATCCGCCTGGCAGGCACGGTACACTAAATCCAGAAGAAAACACCGCTGACGGCTTGAAGGGTCATCATGGAAATCAAAATTGGCATTCGTCACATTAGCCGCGAAGTTACGCTCGAAACCAAGGAAAGCGTAGAGACTATCCGCACGAAGGTAGCCGACGCCATTACGAACGGTTCCCTCCTTGAGATCACCGATGATAAGGGAGCAACCACCCTCGTACCCGGTGAGCAGATCGGTTATGTTGAGCTCGGCTCCGAAGAGAAGCGCCGCGTTGGGTTCGGTGTCGGCGCCTAACAGCAGGGGTACACCCAATAATTTTTACGAAGCCCGCATTTCACGGTTTTACCGTATGAATGCGGGCTTCGAGCATTGCTAATGATAGTACGCATACTCGACATATCGACCTGTAAGGGTGCATCTGACGCCAAGACGGGTTAAGATTTAAGGGTTAAGTGGATGCCCGGTCGTTCTTGATATACCAGACACCGCGTCTTTCCGAGAGCCTGAGTTCTTTTACAGCAGGTACATCTTCAAGAGCTCGGCTTCGGAACATGAATTTCCCGCGATCGGCTTCCTTCACCTCGCGCCAGCCCGGCGTTGTGAACACACCGTGCTCCCCGCAGTACTCGGGCAGCTACACGGCATAACATCTGTGCACACTCACGCACAGGTACGGGTGCGGCGCAAACCGCCCGATCAGGGCAGGAAGATATGAGATGACCGACGCTCAAAACGCGACGACCGATGAGGCCCAGCCTTCCTCAACACCACAGTCTTCCCCCAAGTCCTTTGCCGATTTTGGGGTCCGCCAAGATATTAGCGATGCACTCGCCGCCGTGGGCATTGTGAGCCCCTTCCCCATCCAGGAAATGACCCTGCCGGTCGCACTCGCCGGGCATGACATTATTGGGCAGGCAAAAACCGGTACCGGTAAAACCCTCGGGTTCGGTCTCCCCACGATTCAGCGTGTGGTGGGCCGTGACGACGATCAGTGGGGTTCGCTGCAGAAGCCGGGGGCGCCTCAGGCACTTATCTTGGTACCCACCCGCGAGCTTGCAATTCAGGTGGGTAACGATTTAGCGGTAGCCTCTAAACTGCGCAACGCCCGCGTGGCAACCCTGTACGGCGGTGTTCCCTACGAGCCTCAGGTTGAGCAGCTCGCCAAGGGGCTGGAAGTTGTGGTCGGCACTCCCGGGCGTCTGATCGACCTGTACCAGCACGGTGCGCTCACCCTCACCCAGGTTAAGACGGTGGTGTTAGATGAGGCCGATGAGATGCTTGACCTAGGCTTTTTGCCTTCCGTCGAAAAAATCATGGGGTACCTGCCCACTGACCGCCAGACCATGCTGTTCTCCGCGACGATGCCCGGTCCGGTGATCACGATGGCGCGCAAATACATGACTAAGCCCATGCATATTAGCGCGGCAGACCCGGAAGATCACGCCAAGACCAAGGCCTCGATTCGTCAGGTGGTTTACCGCGTGCACCATATGGATAAGGACGAAATGCTCGGTCGTATCCTGCGTGCTCATGGGCGTGGACGCACCGTGATCTTCACAAAGACCAAACGCGATGCTGCGCGCGTTGCCGATGAGCTTATCGCGCGCGGATTCGCCGCCGCTCCCCTGCACGGCGACCTCAACCAGGGCGCTCGCGAGCAGGCTTTGCGTGCTTTCCGCAACGGCAAGGTGGATATTCTGGTGGCGACCGATGTTGCGGCCCGCGGTATTGATGTGGAAGACGTGACCCATGTGATTAACCATCGCGTGCCCGAAGACGAGAAAACCTATCTGCACCGCACCGGGCGTACCGGTCGTGCGGGCCACGAGGGTACCGCCGTAACCTTCGTGGATTGGGAGGATATTGCCCGGTGGCGCCTCATTAACGATGCGCTCGATCTGGGCGTTTCCGACCCTGTGGAAACTTATTCTTCTTCTGAGCATCTGTTCTACGACCTGGATATTCCGCCGGGTACCAAGGGCCGCCTGCCGCGTTCTGAGCAGACCCTCGAAGGTTTGGATGCGGAGCACCTTGATGATTATGGCGACTCGCGCTCTTCACGGGGTAGCTCCCGTTCCTCTCGGAGCTCGCGTTCGCGCGGTTCTAAATCCCGCGGCTCCCGCGGCGGTTCCCGCAAGGCGAAGTCCGAAAAGCGCGGGGAGGATTCGCCCTCGAAGGATACTGCACCGAAGCGTGAACGCCGCCCGCGTCGTCGTACCCGACGCGTTGAGGGTGAAACCGTTGAGACGCGCGCCGAGAAAACTGCGGGGAAATCCGCCGAGAAAAAATCGGCTAAGAAATCCGGCTCTGCCAAGGATAGCTCGGTTGAGAAAACAGATTCTCAAGGCTTGTCGCGCCGCCGCAGCCGTCGCCGTTCCGGGAATAAGGGCAAGGCTGACTCGACTGCAGCTAAGAAAGCGGGTCGAAAAAAGTCTGATGCCGCATCGGGTGAGGAGTAAATAGCGAGTGAGCGAAGCAGTATCCTCCGCCGATGCATCTGTGCCCAAACGATCAGGCACCGGCGATGTTCCAGTTTTCGATCCGAATGGTTCATCGCTGGTGGTTCAGGCCGATAATCTGGCGTATCTGAGCGAGCTTCCAAGTGCCTCGTTCACTGTGATCTACATTGATCCGCCGTTTAATACCGGCAAAACTCAAACTCGGCGTACCCTCAAAACCGCCCCCGCTGCAGACGGCGAAGAACAGGGTAAAGGCAACGGTAATCGTACCGGATTTCAGGGCAAAAGCTACACGAGTGCCCTGCAAACCCTTGCGAGTTATCACGATGCTTTTGAGGACTACTGGGCGTTCTTAGAGCCGCGTATTAGGCAGGCTCACCGTCTGCTCACAGAGGATGGCACCCTCTACCTGCACCTCGATTGGCGTGAAGTTCACTACGCCAAGGTTATGTGCGACATGATTTTTGGGCGCGACTGTTTTATCAACGAGATTATTTGGGCCTACGACTACGGCGCAAAATCGACAAAGCGCTGGCCCACTAAGCACGACAATATCTTGATGTACGTCAAGAACCCGCAGGAATACTACTTTAATGCGGATGCGGTAGACCGCGAACCCTATATGGCACCCGGTCTGGTGACCGAAGAGAAAGCGGCACGCGGCAAACTCCCCACCGATGTGTGGTGGCATACGATCGTTTCGCCCACGGGTAAGGAAAAGACCGGGTACCCCACGCAAAAGCCGCTGGGTCTGCTCAAGCGGATGATTGCTGCTTCATCACGCCCGGGCGACTGGGTGCTTGATTTCTTCGCTGGTTCCGGTACCACCGGTGCGGCTGCGGCGGCATTGGGGCGCAGGTTCGTGTGCGTGGATCAGAACCCGCCCGCGATTGAGGTTATGGCGAAACGCCTAAACGTGGATGCCGAATCGTTTGCCGACTACCGCGGCGTGCCGCGCGGTGCGGCGGTGCTGTTTACTCCGCATCGTCACGTGGGGGTTCGCGGGGGTACCTCTCGGGATGCGCTCACGGCGGCATCACGGCGCGCACTGGCGGAACAGAGCGAGAAGATTCGGGAGCGGGTGAAGCCTATAGACGGGGCACACAGCCAGTTTGTGCGGCATCCTTCGACCGATATTTTGGAACGCGAGCTGCGCATCCAGGCCCGCGAAAAACTGCGTAAAGACCGCAAACGCCACGAGCTGGCGAAGAAGCGGAAGCAGGTCAAGGAAACGGCGGCGTCTTCATAGCGGACTGACCCGGCGTATGCCGTACACTTTGCTGCATCTTCGTAGGGTTTAACCGTACGATATGCGGCAAAGTGTACGACTTACAGTGATTACTTTAGTTGTCGGCGGCGAGCTTTAGCTGCGAATCTGGGCGCGGATCGCCTCAACAGTTTCGCGGGCAGTGGTGTACTCCCCCAGCCTATTCGGTTTGCCCGCGCCGTGATAGTCGCTGGAACCGGTCACCAAAAGCTCGCGATCGCGCGCAAATTCCAACAGACGCGCACGGTTCGGCTCAGAATTTTCGCGATGGTATACCTCCACCCCGGCGAGGCCCGCATCCGCCATCTGCCCCAGGTAATCAAGGGGAAGCGCAGGCCCACGATTTTCACTCATCGGATGCGCCACCACCGGCACGCCACCCGCCGCGCGCACCAGCCGAGTCGCCTCCAGTGGGTCCATGCTCTCTTGCGGCACATAGTAGGGTGAGCCCGCATAAAGAATACGACCGAACGCCTCCTCACGACTGGCGACGATTCCGGCGGCAATCAGCGCATCCGCAATATGGGGTCGCCCCACCGATGCATTCTCTTCACCCGTCTGTTCCTGCACATGCTCCCAGGTGAGCGGGTAGTCTGCGGATAGCAGCTCAACGATGCGCCGTGCCCGCCCCGCACGCGAGCGCCGAATTTCCTCAACCCGCCGCGCCAGCTCGGAGGATTGCGGGTCATACCCGTAGGCCAGCAGATGCACGCTCTTAGTACGCTTTCGCCCCTGCTCATCGCGGTACGTATAACGGCACGAAAACTCGGCACCGGGCAGAAAATCCAGCCTATACTCCCCCGCCAGCTCGGCCGCCTGCGACCATCCGCACGCGGTGTCATGGTCGGTAAGCGCGAATCCTGTCAGTCCCGCCTTACGAATAAGCGGAATTAATTCGGTGAGCGGCTGAGTACCATCCGAAATTGCGGAGTGAATATGCAGATCGTAACGTTCGGTCATAGTTCTAACTCTAGCGCACCCTACGTTCGCCTCACCCGCGATAGCGCCTTGCTCAAGGCGATTTCCCGCGGAAAATAGCGGCGGTATACCGGCGATTTCTCGCGGCGCGTGGGATAGAATACAACTATGACTGAAAATACGAAGAAGAGCACCGGAGCTCCAACAACAGATCACCGCGATACCCCCAAAGCATCAGCTTTTCAGGATTTCATCGCATCTAATTGGGAGCCCGCTGCTGATGATGGCTATACCCGCGAACGCGTTGCCGATTTTGCGGCGCAACGTCGTAAGAAGATTTCCCAAAAGTTCCCGGGTGAGCGCCTGGTTCTGCCCGCAGGGCCGCTAAAGGTTCGCTCGAACGATTGCGATTACCGTTTCCGCCCGCATTCGGCGTTTGCGCACCAGACCGGGTTGGGTGTTGATCATGAGGCTGACGCCGTGCTGGTCTTTGAGCCCGTAGATGAGGGCACCGGCGATAACGGCTCGAACCATGAGGTTACCCTGTATTTCCGCCCGTTGGCTGGCCGTGACACCACGCAGTTTTATGCGGATGCGCGCTACGGCGAGTTCTGGGTTGGTCCGCGCCCCACGCTCAAAGAGTTTTCGGAGCGTTACGGTGTGCGGACGAAGGACCTTTCGGAGCTTGAAGTTGCGATTACGAAGAACGCCGGAGCTCAGGCGCTGGGCGGGGTGCGCATCCGACTGGTGCGTGAGGTTGATCCTTCCATTGATGCGCTGGTTGATACCTCCCGGTATAACACGGGCGTTGCGCTGGAGGAATCCGACAAGCTCGATTCTGAGCTGACGGTGGCACTCTCTGAGGCCCGCCTGATTAAGGATGAAATCGAGGTTGAGAACCTGCAGCGTTCGGTCGATATGACGGTTAAGGGCTTTGAGGAGGTCGTGCGTGAGCTTCCGAAGGCGGTGGCGCATCATCGTGGTGAGCGCGTGGTGGAGACAGCGTTTTTCTCGGTGGCACGTACCGACGGCAACGACCTGGGCTATGACACGATTGCGGCGTGCGGGAATAACGCGACGATTCTGCACTGGATTCGCAATAACGGTACCGTGGATGAGGGCAAGCTGCTGCTGCTGGATGCCGGTGTTGAGGACGATACCCTGTACACCGCCGATGTAACCCGCACGTTCCCGGTGAACGGCAAGTTCACCGAGGTTCAGGCGAAGGTCTATAACGCGGTGCTGGATGCTGCGGATGCGGCGTTCAAGGTCGCTGTGCCGGGTCGTAAGTTCCATGAGATTCACGATGCCGCGATGGAGGTGCTGGCTCACCGCCTAGAGGAGTGGGGACTGCTGCCCGTTTCGGCTGAGGTTTCTTTGACGGTTGAGGGTGGTCAGCATCGCCGGTGGATGCCGCACGGCACCAGCCACCATTTGGGTTTGGATGTGCACGACTGCGCGCAGGCGAAGGCGGAGCTGTACACCGGCGCAACTTTGGAGCCGGGTATGGTCTTCACGATTGAACCCGCGCTGTACTTCAAGGATGAGGACTTGTCTGTTCCCCAGGAGTACCGCGGCATCGGTATTCGCTTGGAAGATGACGTGCTGTGCACCGAGGACGGCAATGTGAACCTCTCGGCGGCACTGCCCCGCACGGTTGAAGAGATTGAAGCGTGGATGGCGAAGCTCGCCCACAATAAATAACGTACAGTAAATAACGGGTTATTTCATGTCACGAGACCGAAAATACGTGACATGGAATAGCCCGTATTTAAAAATACCGATATAAAACTCTAATTTAGAAAAAAGAATAGAGGATTGAGTGTAAAGATACTAGAGTATCCCTAGGGTATATCATGACACAAATGCTAAGAATCTTTCTGAAAATTTTACTAATTATTTTATAGCTTGACTTTAAGGTGATAGAATTCTTGCAGACATAGAACGAGCTATGTTATGCACTCACTATTGAAGGATTTTTCTCATGTTGTCGAAGAAGATTTCTGTCCTTGCTTCCTGCTTACTTATTGCAGGTCTTTCCATCACCGGCTGCAGCAGAGCTAGTACTTCAACCTCAAGTGATACCAGCAGCAGTGCAGCAGATAGCGCTGGAGGCAAGAACGATACTGGCAGTAAAAAATCAGAGAAGAAGAACACCAGAACTCTTGAAATCTCAGCAACTGCTACAGGCGATGGTACTGTTCTCCACGGTGCAACTGGGTCTTCCAACAGCGAGAAATTTACGGGAGAATGGTCTAAAACCGTCGAGCTTCCCAAAGATGAGGGTTATACCGTCTCTGTTACGGGCGATATTTTTAACAGCGATGACTCTCAACAAGTCTCCTGTAAAATTATTGTCGACGGTAAAGTAGAAGAAGAAAAAACAGGCTCAGGATCAGCCGGGTCTGCATTCTGCAACGTATCACCTAAGTATTTCTAAGATTTATAAGCAGACGAAAGTCCCCGCAGCCAGTACTGTACTGATTGCGGGGACTTTTTCGTTGTGTCAGATGCCTCTGTGGCGTTGGAAACTAGTCTTCCTTGACGCCTTTAGGCTTGGGGGTCTCACGAGTTGGGGCCTGCCGGATAGTTTTGGCATATTCTTCCGGATCGTCAATGCGCAGACCGAACCGCTGTGCTGCTGGTGCCTGAGGCTTGCGTTCGCGGGCGTCGGCGGCGGGCGAAGACTGCTCAGAAGAATCGTCGGGCTGGGTTTGCGGCGCGGCAGTTTGTGATGCAGCGTCTTGTGACGCCTGGGAATCCCCACCGGCTGGGCTTTGCCACGGAATCTCCTGTGCCGCACTGCCCTGTTGTCCGCCCGCATCCGCTTGCTCGGGATTCGGGTTCTTGGCAGCGCTATCGCGGTTTTCGGTGTAGCCACCTTGCTGATCCGTCACAGTCGACGGGGTGCTCGGAGCCTGCGAAGATTCACCGGCAGGCGTTGGTGTATAAGAGACATAGGGGCTGGCGGTATGGGGCAACCCGGTACCTGCACTCGGTGTTCCCGAGGATGCCGAAGCTACCGCCTTCTGAAACAGCGGGTTTGCCGAGAGGATGCGCCGCGCCTCCGAAGAATAATCACTCAGGGCGTAGACTATGGTGCGTTCCGGGACTGCCTCACCGCGCATCGGATAGCGACCGGAACCGCCGCGGCGAAGCTCAAAAATTTTCCAGACTACAAAGACCGCAACGGCGATCGGCACGGCAGATGAGGCGGCAGCCCAGAAGTTCGTGCCCGCAGTGGAAACCAGCGCTGAGTAGAACAGGCCCGCAAGAATACCCTGAATAAGAGCAACCAGAAGCGGACGGCCGTACCCCTGCTGGGTGGGGTATTCGACCTGTTTGAGTCCTTCGTTCACCAGGTAGAGCGCGGTGACGGGGTAGTTCGCGGCGGCAAGCACATCAAAAGCAGCGAAGGCTTCTTCACGGCGGCTGAAAGCTGCCACGGGTTCGCCCTGAGGCATAAGCTGTCCGTTGGCCTGCGCCAGGCGAGACGCTAAATAAGAAGACGGGGGCATATTGGGAGGCATCTGAGTCATGCCCTATATTTTACCGGCAGAGAACCCGCAGGCGGCGGGATATTTGCGATGGGCTTAGTTCCCCACCATAGAAAAATTTTGCGCATCGGTCAGGGTCTGCGACCCCACACCGGTCATGACTCGTAGCGTGCCTAAAGCACTGGTGAAGTGCGTATTCGGGGTTCACAGCGTACCCTAGATAGAGTGAGCAATACTAAATTCAGCGCCCCCAGCAAAATTTATATCGCCCGCCTGCTCGGTCTTGATGTCTTCGACCCCTTCGGTGACCGCCTCGGTCGCCTGCGCGACGTGGTCGTACTCAAGCGCGGTTTTGGCGCGGCGTTGGCGGCTGGTGCTCACCTGCGCAAAGGCAGCGAGCCTGTGGTTGTAGGCATCATTATTGAGGTGCTCGGCAAAAAGCGTGTCTTCATGCCAATGACTCGTGTGCGCAGCATCGACGCCTCCCAGATTATTTCAACCGGGCTCGTGAATTTGCGCCGCTTTGAACAGCGCAACTCCGAGACTCTGGTGGTAGGCGAACTTTTCGACCGTCGTGTGCGCCTGCTCGACGGCAGCGGGGATGCCGTGATCGAAGACGTCGCCATTGAACAGCGCCGCAACGGAGATTGGGGTGTGACCGAACTCTTCGTATCCCGTGTGAGTAGTTCCAGCGGGTGGCGCCGCCGCTCCAAAGAAACCCTGGTGGTGGACTGGGATCAGGCAATGCTCTCCACCGAGCTGGAGCCGCAGGCCGCGACCGCTTTCGTGGCGAACCACGAAAATTCTAAACCTGCCGACCTTGCCGATGCGATCCATGAGATGAACGATAAACGCATGGTCGAAATCGCAGCGGAGCTGCAGGATGAGCGCCTGGCGGACGTGCTTCAAGAGCTGCCCGAAGAGGACCAGGTACAAATTCTTTCCTACCTAGCAGACGAACGCGCCGCGCAGGTTCTTGAAGAGATGGAACCGGATGACGCTGCCGACCTTCTAATCGAGCTCGACGACGTGCAGCGTGAAAAGCTGCTGGAACTCATGGAACCGGATGAGGCAGACGATGTGCGCCGCCTGCTCGAATATGACGAGGGCACCGCCGGTTCGCTCATGAACCCGGTACCGATTATCCTCTCCCCCGAAGCCACAGTTGCCGAGGCGCTGGCGCATATTCGTGCCGAAGAAATCTCGCCCGCGATGGCCGCCGCGGTTTTGGTGGCCCGACCGCCCCTCGAAACGCCGACCGGCAAATATTTGGGGCTGGTGCATATGCAGCAGCTTTTGCGGGTGCCGCCGAGCGAATCGATCGGCCACATTCTAGATACAGACACCGAACCGGTCTCTGACCAGGCAAGTCTTGCGGAATTAGCGCGCGTACTCGCCGCCTACGACTTGACCATTATCCCCATCGTGAACGAATCTCACCGCCTGGTCGGTGCGGTCACGATTGACGACGTACTCGATGCGCTCCTGCCCGAAGACTGGCGCACATTCGACGACGGAACCCCCGTACGAAAGGTAGGGCGACGCTTTGTCTGATCAGAACCGCCGCAACGAAAACCTGAAGCACGAGGAAAATCCGAGGATCGATAAAGCGCGCATCCTCAAAGACCGTCTCGAAAAGAAATACGCCGAACGCAGCCGCGACACCCGGGAAACCAGCAGGAGCGGTAACCGCGCTGAGTCTCAACTGAGCACCCCGGCAGAGCGCAAGAACAAACTTTTTGCGTACAACCCGAACCCGGACGCTTTCGGACGTATGACTGAGGCGTTCGCCCGGTACATGGGTACGCCTCAATTTTTGCTGTGGATGACCGTCTTCTGTGGCGTGTGGCTGGGCTGGAATACGCTCGCCCCCGAAGAGCTGCAGTTCGACCCGCGAAGCCTCAACTTCACTCTGCTCACTCTGATGCTCTCATTGCAGGCATCCTACGCCGCTCCCCTGCTGCTGTTGGCGCAGAACCGGCAGGATGACCGCGACCGCGTGGTTGCCTCCGAGGACCGCAAACGCGATCAGCAAAACCTTGAGGAGACACAGTATTTGACGCGCGAGATCGCTTCGCTGCGCATCGCCCTGCGCGAGGTTGCCACCCGCGACTTCGTACGCAGCGAGCTTCGGGATATTTTGGAAGAGCTGAAATCTATTCAAGAAGAGCAGGAACGCCAAGCCGAACAGCTGCAGGATATTGGCGACGATATTGAAGAACTTGAAGACTTGGACGGGGAAGAAAAAACCGAGGCTGACCCCGAAGCTGAGAAGCACGCCACCGCTATTGAAGACTCTCCCAACGCCAAGGTACCAACGGCGCATAAAGGCGAACGACCCACATCCTAAAGTGTGTTCTGCAACCCGGTTAAGCTCTTAAGCTCGCAGAACACCAGCCTAGACAAATAATGCGCAAACGCGCATGATAGTAGCACCGCAGCCAATCATCTAAGCGGCGGTGTTTTTATCGCCCGGTGCGGCATCGTCACCGCGACGATATATACCCTCTTATGAACGCGCTGAGGAGATACCATGAGTAGCCCTAACGCCACACCGCACGATCGTTCCCGCGAGAACGAACCGGCGCCCGATAATCCCCTTGAGGATGCGCTCTGGGCGGCGCTCGCGCGCGTGGAAGACCCCGAGTTGCGCCGTCCTATCACCGAACTTGGCATGGTGGAATATGCCCGGGTTCTCGCCGAAGAAGACAACCCGCAGCGGCACTATGCCCAGGTGAAAGTTCTGCTGACCATTGAGGGATGCCCGCTCAAGAACACAATCGACGCCCAAGTGCGCGAGGCAGCTATAGCCGTCACCGGCATCGACCGCGTGCAGCTTGAGCTTGGTGCCATGAACTCCGAACAGCGCGGCGCCCTCAAATCCCGGCTCAAGCCCGAACGCACCAATCCTTTTACCGCGCCCGAATCACTCACCCGCATTTTCGGGGTAGTTTCTGGTAAGGGAGGCGTGGGGAAATCCTCCATGACCGCAAATCTCGCGGCGGCGTTTGCCTCGCGGGGTCTTGCCGTCGGCATTATCGACGCGGATGTGCACGGCTTCTCAATCCCGGGGCTCATGGGCATTACAGAAGCCCCCACCCGACTGGATGACCTCATTATTCCCCCGACCGTAGACGTTCCTGCCTCGGTACGAGGTAACGACGATGGAGGCGGGCAAGAGTCGGCAGCTGGCGCATCCGGCGGTTTTGTGAAAGTTATTTCGATTGGCATGTTTCTCAAAGATAATCAGCCCGTCGCCTGGCGCGGGCCGATGCTGCACCGGGCGCTTGAACAGTTCATTCTTGACGTTCACTTTGGCGCGCTCGATGTTCTGCTGCTTGATCTTCCCCCGGGTACCGGCGATATTGCGATCTCAATGGCACAGCTGCTTCCCAACGCCGAGTTGATTCTGGTCTCCACCCCGCAGCATGCGGCGGTGGATGTCGCCGAACGTGCCGGTACCCTCAGCCTGCAGACACAGCAAAAGGTGGTGGGCGTGATCGAGAATATGGCGGCGATGACTCTACCCGACGGCACTGTGTTAGAGATGTTCGGTTCAGGCGGCGGCGAACATCTGGCGAAACGTCTGACCGAGGCGCTGGACTATTCGGTGCCGCTGCTCGGTTCGGTTCCTCTTGATGTTGCCCTGCGTACCGGCGGTGATGAGGGTATGCCCGTGGTGTGGGGCTACCCGGAGTCAGCAACTTCTGTAGAAATTAAGAATATTGCTGCACAGCTTTTGCACCGCAAGGATTCCCTGGCGGGCAAGCCGCTGTCGCTAATCGTGTAGAGTTTCTCGGATAGCTCGCAGAAGAGCTCACAAGAATATAAGTATGCTGGGCATCGAGATCGATGCCCAGCATACTTATGCGCAACCAAACGCCTCAGGGCTTAGGACAAGAGCATCCCGGGGACCACCCACCCAAACACTCAGAGGGCAAAAGCATTAGGGTATATTCAAGTCCCCCGGACCGTGACTATGCCACAGCCAACCTACCCATATCAGCTGTAAAACAAGCCCGAAGAACACCAAAAGCCAGCGGTACGCCCTTGAGTCTTTTCCGTAGCTCATGAGCACGAGTGCAAGTGGGAAAAGAGGCAACAGAATACGGAATGTTGAGGTTTGCGGAAGCCAGAAGACACCCAGATAAACCATATAGGCAGCACACCAGATCAGCATGACGGGATGCAGCAGAGAGCGGGTGCTACGCGAAAAAATCCAGCAAAAATAAGCGAAGAACCCTACGGCAACCAGCAGGGCAACAGCCCACATGTTCCACTGTGGCAAATAGGTATTCAGGTTGGTAACCCATTGCACCACATAGTGCTGCCCATCATCGATGGTACGCCCGCTCCAGCCTATTTCGGTGGCAAGATAAGCGTCTATTCGCCCAGTCGCAATTGCCGCGTGAAGTGCGTGTCCCAGGGCGAAGACACACACGATCAAGGCGCTGATAAGGTGCAGGGATCGTGCCGCAAACGCGCCCATCAAGGCTTGCCCAGTGCTGAGGGGCGAAGGCCCACCAGCCGCGCGGCGAACACGGTATTCAGAGGTCACACAATACAGCCACCATATACCCGCGAGCGCGCCGAGGGGAACGCCGACAGGCCGGGACTGCGTGGCGAGAAACGCCACCGGTATAGCCCAAAGGTACCAATCATATGCCAAAAGTAGGATAAATAGGGCGATCGCGAAAATAGTCAGAGACTCCGCATACCCGGTTCCAAAAATAACCGCTGGCCCGCAAAAACCATAGGCGGCAACCGACCATAGTGCCAGGGAACGATGCGGTGATTCCTGGCTCGCACGAATCTCGAATACTCCGTGCTCGCGCCAGTTGAGGCATCCCACGAAGAGCAGATAGATGACCCATGCGAGGGCAAAGCTCACCACTACGCTGAGCATCACGGTGCTGAGGGCAAAAGGAATACCCGTGGTATCGGCTATGAACCCTGCAATAGTAGGTTGTGCAGGAAGGAAAGCCCACGTATTATGCCCAACAACTCCGTTATCGTATACGGGTAGTTGGATGGGGTATCCGTTCTTGTAAATCCGTTCATACCATTCGGCGTCCCACCACCCTAAATATTCAAGAAGGGTGGGCACATGGCCGTCGCCCATTTTCTGCTGACCGGCAACCTGCTGCATACCGACGATCCAGAAAATGATAAACCCCCATAGGCGGCTGGGTGCCCAAATACTCAGCACCTGAGCCCAGGCCGGTAACGCAGCAAAACGATGTACCACCCGGTGCAGAGCAGCAGTCGCGGAAGTACCGAGGGAGTCGAAAAAGGAGAAGCCGCCGGTATGTAAGGTAAAACGAGTGGGATTAAAACGTTCTGCCCTGCGCGGGTTTAGCGGTGAAATGGGGTCCCGTGGTTTTTCCGCCTCACCATACGTGGGGCTATCAAGGCTTTCGCTCATCGGCGTATTCTCCTGGGCGGTGCGGTGTCTCGGAAGTTAGGTGATGTTTTTGCTGAAGTTTTATGTTTCTCAAGGCTTTATCTATGTGACTGCCGCTAGGGCTTCGCACATAGTAAATCCCCTGCCGTAGGGCTAGGGGATCTTCCATAGAATCTAAGCCTTGTTTAGGTCGCTTCCGTATCGTAGGGAGCGTAGGCACCGCGCGGCAGCCGGTTTAGATTTGATGCGGCGGGCTTGTTCGCTTCGGAGCGTTCTTTAGCTTCACGTGCCCGTTCTGCGTCGTCTTCCGCGAAGGCTTCGCGCACAATAACGCGGGGGTCATACTGACGGGGATCATACTGACGCCAGTTGATTTCGTTGAGTGTTGCATCCCCCAGCGTATCTTTAAACTCGTCTCGGGCGTCGAAGGCCATTCGACGAACTGTTTTGATGAGTTCCTTGATTTGGCGCACGTATTCGGGCATGCGTTCGGGGCCGATCACGAAGAACGTGAGAACGGCTAAGACGACGAACTCAGTGCCACTAATACCAAACACAAGATATAGAGTACCAGCATCTTGAGTGCGACGGGAATTGCCACGAAGGCTTTTATGAGGTGTTTCGCACTGAGCCGCACGGTTTTATCGTCTATATGTGATGCGCATCCCGCCGTAAGCTCTCGCCGGGATGCGCCTGGGTATAGCGTTCGGTTTAGGGCGGGTAGTCCCCGCCGCCCGGTAGTTGCTTCCAATGCCACAGCCAGCCCACCCAGACAAGCTGCAGAAGGGCCCCGGAACCAATCAGCAGCCACCGGTAGGCGCGCGAAGAGGATATCGCCACGATGGGAAGCATGAGTGGAAAGAGGGGCAGAAGCAGCCGGAAAGTTGAAGACTGTGGGTTGAGGAAAATCAGTAGATAGGCGCCATAGCATGCGCACCAGAGGATGATGGGACTTGCGAGAACCCGTTTCACGAGCGGACTTGCCAGAAAGGCTGCATACCCCACGATCAGGAGCGGGAACAGGAGGATCGTGAAGTACCCGAAGTATGCTATACCCTGAGAAATCCAGGGTGCCACGGGTGCAAGATCGCCCTGGCGCCAGGCGGTTTCGGTGGCGGTGTAAGCATCAATACGACCGGTTATTTGCCAGGCGTAGATTGGCCAAATGAGCGCGCAGAAGCAGATGAAAAGGGCACTGCCAAGCTGCGGCAGGCTGCGTAAGAAAACGCTCTCGAATCCTTCTTGGTCTTCGCCACGCTGACGGCGCTGCTGCTGTGCCTTAGCCTCTGTAATCAGGCAGGCGAACCACCATAGCCCGGCGGTGGCACCCAAGGGTACTCCAACCGGGCGGGACAGGCATGCCAGGAGCGCGACGGGCATCATGAGCAGATACTGCTTGCGCATCATCAGCAGTAGAACCCAAACGAGAAATACGAGGTTTAAGGATTCGGCATAGGGCACTTGCAGCACCGGGGCAACCGGCAGAAATGCTACCGCCGCAACCGCCCAGAGCGCCAGATTGTGCCGTGAGGTTTTTACATCCTTCTGGTCTTCGGTGCTCGACGCTGCCTCAGATACCTTTTCGCCATGCGATTGGTCTCGGTAACCCACAATATTTAGGCTCGTGGTGAAGAGCAGGTAGATAACCCATGCGGCAGCGAACCCAGCCAAGAGCGCCACTGTAGCCGCTACCGGATAGTAACCGATCCCTGTGATCCGGTTAATACCGCCAGCGATCAGGGGGAATAGCGGGTAAAAGGCCCAGGGATTTTGCGCCACCGCTCCAGTGGAATCATAGGGCAGCTTACTCGGGTATCCGGATTGCGCTATCTGCCCGTACCAGCTGGAATCCCAGGTGCTAATGAAGGGAAGGTACCCCAGATGCTGGCCCCAGGGACCAAGCAGCTGTTGGTTGCCAACCACAGAAAAAATAATGAATCCCCAGACGCGGCTGAAAGCGTAAACGAGCATGACTTGCAGCCAAGCGGGAAGTCTTAGAAAGGCATCGCCCATGCGGCGCAAACGCTCCCCCGATGCTATATACAACCATGTGATATCGGCATTGAGGGTGGAGGTTTTTGAGGGGTTTTTATCCTCATCGCGGTCGGATGCGCTGGCAGGTTTAGCCTGTGCCGCCGGTTTGTTCGCTGAGCTCCAGGGAATAGAGGGCACGGTAGTGTGCTGTTTGGGAGTTTTATCAGAGGGATTGTTCATCGGGAATGTTGGGGTAGAACCGGTGATGAGGTCAAGGTGCTTTCGTCGCTTACGGACTCCCGAGGTGCCGTTTTATCCGCGAACACGTCTACTCCATCCCGAGCGATATAGGTCGCTAACTTCTTGCCGGGGTATAGTCGCTGGCTGGTGAGACCAAAAGTTCCCAGCAGGGTGAGGATCAGAACCACCACCGCCAGAAGCGTGATCAGGATGTTCATGGGATACCTTTTCGGTTCATGTTCGGTTCACGGGTCCTATGAGCCCTCAGATACGCCTGCCCTAGGAAACACGACGTTTCTTAAGGCGTACCCAAAATAGCTGCTGATCGCCGTTGCCTGCATACAATAACGCATCCAGCGGGTAAGCGGTGCATCGCGGCTCATAGATTTACTCTATCTGTTCAGTCTAGCCTACCTGCCCGGCTGGCAGAGATATTAAAGTGCGTATTTGTATCGGTGTGGGGTTTATCGGCTAGTCTTCGTCGACTTCGGTATGCAGCCAAAAAAGCAGATCGGTATAGCAGCGGGTAAGCGCGCTGAAGCTCACGTGCTCGTTGTCGGTGTGAGCGAGGAGCGCATCGCCGGGACCAAAATTCACCGCGGGAATACCGATCTCACTGAGCCGCGCTACGTCTGTCCACCCGTATTTGGGTTTGGGTTCCTGCCCGACAGCCGCGATGAGTGATGCCGCCAGCGGGGTATCTAATCCGGGCCGAGCCGCCGGAGAAAGGTCTACGAAGTCGAGTTCATAGCCGTCGAAAAGTTCAGTGACGTGCGCTTTTGCCTCATCCAGGGTCTTATTCGGGGCAAACCGGTAGTTAATGTGCAGGGCGGCAGCATCGGGAATAACGTTCCCAGCGACTCCCCCGGAAACCTGCACGGCATTGAGTCCTTCACGATACGCAAGCCCCTCAACCTCGTAAGTTTGCGGCTCGTATTCCTCCAGAACACGCAGCGCCCCAGCGAGCTTGTGGATTGCGTTTTCACCCTTCCAGGCACGCCCGGAGTGCGCTGCGAGCCCAGCGGTGCGCAGATAGAAGCGCATCGTACCGTTGCATCCGCCCTCAATAGTGCCGTCGGTGGGTTCCAAGAGCACACCAAAATCAGCGTCAGTCAGAAGCTCACCGTGGTTGCGAATGAGCCGCGCCATGCCGGAAAGTTCGCTGGCGACTTCCTCATGATCGTAAAACACATAGGTGAGGTTGTAGTCGGTATCGTGCTCGCCCAGTTCTGCCGCCAATTTGAGCTGCACCGCAACGCCGCCCTTCATATCGGTGGCACCGCGCCCGTAGAGAATCCATTCCCCGTTATCTTCAACAATGCGTGCGGGTACGGTTCCGAGCGATCCCGCAACCGTGGGCAGGGGCACGGTATCCAGGTGACCAGCCAGCAGAATGCGCGTGCGTTCTCCACCGTTGCGGGGGCCAAATTCGGTACGGGCTATCATAGCGTCACCATCACGGGTGAGATGCAGATGCGGATATGCACTGAGAGCCTCATAGACGACGTCTGCAATAGTTTTTTCTTCCCCGGAGACCGAATAAATATCAAGGAGCGTGCGGGTGAGTTCGGGCATCGAAACGTTCAGATCAAGCGAAGTGGTCATCAAGGGGTCTTCCGTGGTTGTGCAACAGTCTTCGTTTTCAACCCTAGCATTTCAACCCGTAGGAGGCCGCGCGTTTTCCCTATACGGCACCCGATAGCGCATCTATAATGGTGGGCATGTCTGAAAACCTATCATCTTCCGAATCCCGTTATGCTTCCGGCGTCGCGCTGGTGAATGTCGTGGCCGCCGGGAATGAGGCTGGGACCGTGCTCGACGCTTGGTTCCCCACCCCCGCGCTGACCCAGACCCCCGACCTTTCTCTCGCCGATGAGCTGGATGCGCTCGTCGCCGACCACCCCGAACGTAACGCCCGTACTGAGGTGCGCACTGCCTCCATCAACCTGGATGAGGCCCCCGAGGACGCGGTCGATGCTTACCTGCGCCTGCACTTACTTTCGCATACGCTGGTACGCCCGAACAGCATCAACCTGGACGGACTGTTCGGCAAACTGGCAAACGTGGCGTGGACGAATCACGGACCGGTGCTCGCCAGCGAGTTTCAGAAACTTGCGCTGGGGCTTCGTAAGCTCGGGCACCTGAGCGTGAGCCATATCGATAAGTTCCCGCGCCTGGTGGATTATGTGGTTCCCGCCGGGGTGCGTGTGGGCGACGGCGACCGCCTGCGTCTGGGCGCGCATCTGAGTCCCGGTACCACGGTCATGCACGAGGGCTTCGTAAATTTCAATGCGGGCACCTTGGGTACGTCGATGGTTGAGGGGCGCATTTCCCAGGGCGTTGTGGTGGGCGACGGCTCCGACGTGGGTGGCGGCGCTTCTACGATGGGGACGCTCTCTGGCGGCGGCACGCAGCGCGTCTCGATTGGTGAACGTTCCCTGCTGGGTGCGGAGTCGGGTATCGGCATCGCGCTCGGCGACGACTGCGTGGTGGAAGCCGGTCTGTATGTGACCGCCGGATCGCGCGTGAGCGTGCTCATTCCGGGCGAGGAACCGCGCGTGGTCAAGGCCGCCGAGCTTTCGGGGGTCTCAAACCTACTGTTCCGCCGCAATTCGGTCTCGGGTGCAATCGAGGTTCTGCCGCGTGCCAAGAACACCGTGGAACTCAACGATGCGCTGCACCTGAACTAATGCCGCTCCCCTAAATTTTTCACACGAAAAGTCGCCTATTGGTCTCATATGTTCGACCGGTGGGCGGCTTTTCGGCATAAAAAGTATTCCAAAAGTCACGCGGATCAGGGCTAAGTGGTACAGATGGTTTTCAAACGTGAAATACGCGAAGAACCTCCAGGTCAGCATACCGGTAAGACATACACAACACAGCCTCACAGACCACGGAAAATCCGGCATGCGCATCGTGGGCGGGCTACTATATTAAGCGACGTTATCACGGGGTGAGCACTCACCCAAACACCATGAGGAAGCACGGGCAAAGCCTCGCGCCTTCCGCGAAAGGACAATGATGAAGGTTCTCGTCACCGGTGGCGCCGGTTACATTGGTTCGCACACCGTTCTTGAACTCCTCAATGCAGGGCACGAGGTTGTCGTCATGGATAACCTGTCGAATTCCTCCGAAACTTCCCTGCAGCGTGTTGCCGAGCTCGCCGGTCGCGCACCCGAGTTCCATAAGGTTGATCTGCTGGATTTTGAGGGCATGAAGAAACTCTTCCTCAATATCCGCCCGGATGCGGTTATCCACTTCGCGGGATTGAAGGCAGTGGGTGAATCAGCAGAGAAGCCGCTGTGGTACTACCAGACAAACGTTGCCGGTACCCTGAACCTGCTCTACGCTATGGATGCCGCAGACTGCCGTTCTATCGTGTTCTCATCGTCCGCAACCGTGTACGGCGAGCCCGAGTCCATGCCGCTCATTGAGAAGCTGAATATGGATGCACAGTCCTGCTACGGCCGCACCAAGGAGCATATCGAAGACATGCTCGTAGACTTGGCGGCTTCCGATGACCGCTGGAATATCGCTCTGCTGCGCTACTTCAACCCCGTGGGTGCGCATGAATCTGGGCGTATCGGTGAGGATCCTTCGGGTATTCCCAACAACTTGGTGCCATTTATCGCTCAGGTTGCAGTCGGCCGCCGCGAGCATCTGAACGTGTTCGGCAACGACTACCCCACCGTCGATGGCACCGGTGTGCGCGATTACATTCACGTCGTCGATCTTGCCGATGGTCATCTCAAGGCGCTGGATTACATTAGCGAGCACGGTGGTCTGCATACCTGGAACCTGGGTACCGGGAACGGCTACTCGGTGCTTGAGGTGCTGCATGCCTTCGAGAAAGCCTGCGGTAAAGAGCTGCCCTATAAGATCGTGGCGCGCCGCCCCGGTGATGTTGCTGTTTCCTATGCCGATCCTTCCTCGGCGCTGGCTGATCTGGGGTGGAGCGCATCCCGAGATATTGACACTATGGTGCGCGATCACTGGAACTGGCAGAAAAATAACCCGAATGGGTACGACGCCTAGCCAACTGCCCCGCTGAGGGGCCCTTAAGTCGGGTGTCTTATGCAAACTTATGCATAAGGCACCCGGCTTTTATATTTTTAACCATGCGTAAGTTCATCTGAAGAACAACCAAAGCAACACGACATTTTGCATAAATTTCACATATCTATCTAATATTTATTGCTTTTATATGGCTTCTATTTCGAGTCACCAAAACTATAACTATGCGCAGAAGATAAATTTTTCAATAATTTTTACAGAAAACCCGGCAGCTGTTACATACCCGTTACAAACCTGACGTAAGCTGGAATCTCATTCGTTTTATGAAACCCACGTCATAGATGCATCTCACATGAAAGGGTTATCACCGTGACACAGGCATCTGCACCCGCAGAAAAACCACTCGTAGAGCTCAACGAGGTCAATAAATATTACGGCACCAACCACGTGCTCAAGAACATCAATTTAGCGGTCAATAAAGGCGAAGTTATTATCCTTCTCGGCCCTTCCGGTTCCGGCAAATCAACCCTCTGCCGAACCATCAACCGCCTCGAAACTACTTCCTCTGGCTCTATACATATCGACGGAAAAGAACTGCCCAAAGAAGGCCGCGAGCTCGCCAAGCTGCGCGCAGAAGTGGGTATGGTATTCCAGTCCTTCAACCTCTTTGCGCATAAAACCATCCTTGATAACGTGACGCTAGGCCCGCGCCGCATCCGCAAGCTCTCCAAAGAGCAGGCCGAAGCCGAAGCTATGGAACTTCTCGCCAAGGTCGGGGTAGATTCCCAGGCCGAGAAAATGCCTGCTCAGCTTTCCGGCGGTCAGCAGCAGCGCGTCGCTATCGCCCGCGCTCTCGCCATGAAGCCCAAGGTCATGCTTTTTGACGAGCCCACCAGTGCACTCGACCCCGAAATGGTGAACGAAGTGCTCGACACCATGGTCTCCCTCGCCCGCGACGGCATGACCATGATCGTCGTAACCCACGAGATGGGATTCGCCCGTAAGGCCGCCGACCGCATCGTCTTCTTGGCGGACGGCGAGATTGTTGAAGAAGCCACTCCGGATGAATTCTTCACCAAACCCAAGAGCGAGCGTGCCCGCGACTTCCTCTCCAAGATCATCGACCACTAGGGGGTGTGCCATGAAAAAATCATTCTTTAACCGCGCCGCCACCAAGTTTTTCGCCGCAAGTACAGCAGCTGCGCTTGCCCTCGGTTTCACGCTGACCGGGTGCTCCAGCGCCTCGGACTCTAAACCTAAGATTCGCATCGGCATTAAGTACGATCAGCCCGGCTTAGGTTATCAAGACGGTCAGGATTACACCGGTTTTGACGTAGATGTGGCGCGCTACATTGCCGGTAAGCTCGGCTATTCAGAAGATCAGATCGAGTTCGTAGAGTCCCCCAGTGCTAACCGTGAGAATATGCTTTCCAACGGTCAGGTCGATATGATTCTGGCGACCTATTCCATTAGCGACAGCCGTAAGAAGAGCGTTGATTTTGCTGGTCCGTACTACGTTGCCGGGCAGGATTTGCTCGTGCGCGCCGATGAAACAAGCATTACCGGGCCCGATAGCCTGAACGGAAAGAACCTATGCTCGGTGACCGGTTCAACCAGCGCCAAAAAAATTCAGGATACCTACGCCAAAAACGTGAACCTGGTGAAGCAGAATAGCTACTCGGACTGCGTGGTCGCACTTAACGGCGGTGTGGTAGATGCGGTGACGACCGACGATATTATTCTTGCGGGTCTTGCCGCTACTAAAGCCAATAAGGGCAAACTCAAGCTGGTTGGCAAAACATTCACCACTGAGAAGTACGGTGTTGGCCTGCCTAAGGGTACCGATAAGTGTGAAGCCATCAATAAGGCTATTAACGAGATGGTAGAAGACGGCACCTGGGAGAACCTGGTGAAGAAGCACACGGACGGCACCGGCTACAGCTACAACGCCGAAAAGAATCCGCCAAAGCCTTCGGCGTCCTGCGCTTAGGCACGGAAGAGAGGAAAACGATGTCATTCTTTGACCAACTCGGCGCTCTCTTCGCCAAATACGATGTGTTGGGCGCGTTCTGGGTGAATATTCAGCTAACGTTCTGGGCTGCGATCGGGTCTTTCGTACTCGGCGCAATCCTGGCACTGATGCGTATCAGCCCGGTCCCCTCGCTGCGCTGGGCGGGTACGATCTATGTGCACTTATTCCGCAACACCCCACTGACGATTCTGATGACTCTAGCGTTACTGGGCGTGTGGACACAGTTTCAGCTGTCATTCTCGACCGATTTTGAGACGAACTTCTTCGTGTATGCCGTGATCGTGCTGTCGATCTATCACGCATCTTTTGTGTGTGAGGCAATCCGTTCGGGTGTGAACACGGTTCCCACCGGTCAGGCGGAAGCGGCTCGTGCCATCGGCCTCGGCTTTATGGATACTGCGCGCATGATTATTTTTCCGCAGGCGTTGCGCGGCTCCATTACTCCGCTGGGCAACACGCTCATTGCGCTGGCGAAGAACACGACGGTCGCATCGGTAGCATCCGTTGCCGAAGCCTCCGGCATGATGAAGTCCATGATTGAGTTCGATGCGAATATGGTGTTAGCGATCTTCCTGATCTTCGCGCTGGGATTCGTGGCGATTGTGGTGCCTCTAGGCATCCTAACCACCTGGTCCTCACGTAAATTGGCGGTGAAGCGATGAAATTCTTTAATTCTGATGTAACCACAAGCACCACTGTCCTCTTCGACGCTCCCGGGCCCCGTGCGAAGGCTCGCACCCGTGTCTTCAATATCGCGGCGATTCTGGTTTTTATCGCGTTCGCTGTCTATGTGCTGAGCGTGATGGGCGCTAAGGGTCAGCTTGAGGCAGAAAAATGGACCGACCTCTTCACCGCAAAAGCCTGGGGTTCCTACTACCTGCCCGGTCTGGTTTCAACCCTGCAGGCGGCGGGTATTTCGGTAATTACCTCTATCGCTTTCGGTGTTATCTTCGGCATGGCACGCCTGGCGCAGAACCGCGTGCTTCGCTGGTTCGGCACCATTGTGGTTGAGTTCTTCCGTGCCGTTCCGGTGCTGATGATGATGATTTTCTTCTGGCTGTTCCTCAGCCGGTTCAGCTGGATTAACCCCTCACAGCTGCCGTTCCTCGCGGTCGTGATCGGTTTGACCTTCTATAACGGATCCGTGATTGCCGAGCTGTTGCGCTCGGGTGTCAAACAGCTACCGCGCGGTCAGGGTGAAGCGGGCCTGGCGATTGGTCTGACCCCCGGTCAAACCCTCCGCACGATTCTTATGCCGCAGGCCTTCAACTCCATGATGCCTTCGATGCTCAGCCAGTTCGTGGTGATCCTCAAGGACACCGCGCTCGGGTACATTATTTCCTACCCCGAGCTGCTGGCATCTGCACGACGCATCGGTTCGGGTGACGGCAACGTGCTGCAGACCCTTCTGTTGGCGGCGGCGCTCTTCGTCATCGTGAATTTCGCGCTCACGGCGCTGGCAACCTGGCTGTCCTCGTTCCTCGCATCGCGTACTTCCTCGAAGGTTCGCAAGGTGGACTTGGTTCCCGGCGAGGTCGATAACCCGAATCCGCCCACCCTCCAGATGTTCTTGCTTCCCGGCAAACGCAAATAATCGGGGGCGCGCATCCGGTATAAAAGATGCCCGGAACTTCCTGCGCTGGAGGTTCCGGGCTTCTTTGTTTCTCAGGCGGTTTTATTCTCTTACGGCATTTCCTATCCCGCGCTCGCCGTAAGACGCTCAGCCGCCTTCGCAATATCCTCATCGGATGCGGTCAGCGCGATACGCACATACCCGGCGCCGTCTTCACCGTAGAAGACCCCCGGTCCCGCAACGATTCCCAACTTGGCCAAACGTTCGATAGACGCCCACGTATCCTCACCGAAAGTGGTCCACAGGTACAGCCCAGCCTCAGAGTTTTCGACGCGCCCGCCTGCGGCGGTAATAGCTGCGAGAAGCGCCTCCCGGCGCGCCCGGTACTTATCTTTCTGCGCCGCCACATGGGCTTCATCTCCTAGGGCAGCAATCAGCGCGCGCTGCACGGGTGCGGGAACAATCATCCCGGCGTGCTTGCGGGAGTTGATAAGGTTTGGCATAAGCTGCGCATCACCCGCAATAAACGCGGCACGGTACCCCGCCAGGTTCGACTGTTTTGAGAGCGAATATGCGGCAAAAAGCCCGGTAAAGTCGCCGTCGCATACGCGGGGATCAAGAATAGAGGGCACCCGCTGACCGCCGCGAGCTTCATCCCACACACCCCAGCCGAGTTCCGCATAGCATTCATCGCTGGCTACCACAGCACCGATATCGCGTGCCTGCCGCACAATCTTACGAAGCTCAGCAACATCACGCACCACGCCGTTCGGGTTGGCGGGCGAGTTCACCCACACCAGTCGCACGCGCCTGCGCACATCTTCGGGCAGCTCATCAAGCGAATCTGCGGGCACGGACTGCGCGCCAGCGAAGCGTGCCCCTATATCGTAGGTTGGGTACGCCACGCGCGGGTAAACCACCACATCGCGCTCTTGAGTGTTAGGGTTGGTACCTAATCCCAGTAGGAACGGAAGCCACGCCACAAGTTCTTTGGAACCGACCGTGGGCATCACCTGGTCGGTGCTTAGCCCGGTGACCCCGCGGCGGCGTGCAAACCAGTCCACGATCGCTTGGCGCAGTTCAACAGTTCCGTGCGTGGTCGGGTATCCGGGGGCGTCGGATGCGGCGGTGAGCGCATCCTGAATCAGCTGCGGGGTGTCATCGACCGGGGTGCCGATGGAGAGGTCTATGGTCCCACCCGGATGTTCGGCAGCAAGTTTGCGGTAGGGAATAAGGGTTTCCCAGGGATATTCGGGCAGATCTAGACCGTAGGCACGCATGGTTCTCCTTGTGCGGCGTTGTAAACCGGCAGATACCGGCTGTTCTTTCGTGCGTAGTCATTGTATCGTGCGTTTAAGTGCTGAGGGTACGGCAAAGCCCCCGTTCCCAGCGTGCGAGATTCGGGGGCTTTAACCTGTCTTAAGTTTTCAACGTGAGGGTGCGCCGGATACGCCAGCTACTCCCCTTGCGGCGGAAGGGCGGCAATGAAGGGGACATCTTTACCGGTTGGTCCCATCTTTGCGGCGCCGCCGGGTGAGCCGAGGTCGTCGAAGAATTCAGCGTTGGCGGTAATATATTCTGACCATTCTTCGGGCACGTCGTCTTCATAGTAAATAGCCTCGACGGGGCAGACGGGTTCGCAGGCTCCGCAGTCCACGCATTCATCGGGGTGGATATACAGTGTGCGGTCACCCTCGTAGATGCAGTCAACGGGGCATTCCTCAACGCAGGCGCGATCTTTCACGTCTACGCAGGGCAGTGCAATTACGTAAGTCATGGGTGCCTTTCTAAACCTAGCAGCGTGTGCCTGCCCTGTAATCCTGCAGGGTCGTCGTCCGGCACACGTCGTCACGAGGGTTATGACCTCGTGGAAGTCTGTGTATAAGTCTAGCTTGCACAGGGCATTTAAGCAGATTTTCGTGTCGTAGCAGACAGCCATAATGCAGCCTTTCGCGGGTATTTTTTAGGCTAGGCTTTCCTGTGACTAAATATTATTTCCCCTAGTCAAAGCCAAGAAATTAAAATAAATACTCTTGAAAGTTATATTCATCACAACATTTTTCGTGACGCCTCTATGTCATTCCTTAGCTTCAGTACAGCTTATGGTGCAGTGCGCGAAGAATTATTAAGCATTTGAGCTCGGCGCGCTTTCTCTTCGGCCCTGCGATGGCGCAAATGGACCTGCCGCGGGGTGTTATAGAAGGCGTTTCCTTCTTTGGTACGAATGAAGACGAAAAAGGCGAGCAGAGAGATAACGGGCGTACCCAAAAGCCATAGCGTGCCGTATAAACCAATCGGCGGGTAGTCCGGGTTTACCAGCACGAAGGGCGAATCCGGGCGCATAAAGGCGAGCGCATATATCACCAGGAATGCGAAGGCACCGGTGATAATCGTTGCACCGCCACGACGCAGTGCGAGGGAAGCCCACAGTGATGCAAAAAATACGGTGGCGAAGCCGAACACGAGCCCGATAGGAAGCGGAGTTTCGCCCGTATACATAACCCAGGCGTGGTAGATTGAGCCCGCAATACCGGCGAGGGTTCCCAGAAGAATGCACGTTATCAGAAGCGATACGATGCCTGCCTGCGTGGGGGTTTCGGGAATTTTGCGCTGTGCGTTACCGTCGAGCAGGCGGTAGGTTTCAACCGCCGAAATTTTCTGCTCTACCTTGTTTGAGAATTCAAAGGTGGTGTCCCCGGTGACCACGATCTGCGTTCCGTGGGCTCTCATCGCTTCACGTTTGGCCTCGACTGAGCCGGTGATAGCGCATTGTTGGCGCGCATCCTGCTCTGAGAATTCTCCTTCAATGCCCCAGGTCAGTATGGGGCGGTCGTTACTATCGCCCAAGATTTTGAGTGCTTCAAGCACAGCCTGGTGAGTGCGCACATGGTCGGGGTGCCCGTAGCCACCGTCGAGGTCATAGGTGATCAGAACATCGGGCTTAATATCGCGAATGGCATTAGCAATAGCCTCGGCCTGCGGGGCAATCGGCTGGGCGGTCAAGGAATCTTCACTCGCCTTCGGGTTCGCCACCGGTTTACCGTCTTTGCCCCACGCCATGCCGGAATCACGGTAGATGTTGAGCGCGCCCGGCGCCGTGGCGGGTTCCTCTCCCAGGAAGAAACGCTTGCGCACACCCAGCTTTGCCGTCGCGTTGTTGAGCTCAACGGTTCGGTACTCCCCCAGTGCCTCGCCGTTGTCGCTGTTGCCGGGTTTGCCCACTTCAAGATGCTGCAGCTTCGGCGGAATGACTTCTCCCATTTCGCCTCGGGTGAGGGTCAGCAAATGCACCTTGGCACCCTTCTTGGCGTAGTACGCCATCGTTGCGCCTGTTGCCGTGGTCTCGTCGTCTGGATGCGCGTGTACGAACAGCATCACCGCCTCGGAGGGCGTGTAGCCGCTCGGCAGTAGGTCGCGTTTCGCGTTTTTCATCAGGTGTTCCCCCTGGGCGGGGTACTGCGGCGCGGAAGTTTCAGGCATAGTGTCAGGTGACCTTCTGTCAAAGAACAGTTCTTCTATATCTTAAACCACAACCGGGAGCGGTACGGTTATCGTGGCTTGTCATGACGACAAACGCCCGTACTGCTCCCGGCGGTTAGCTATGCTTGTGTGCCCTAGTTGGCGCGGGCACGGCGGCGGAATTCACGCACGCGCTCGTTCGCATCCAGAATAACCTTGCGGATGC
>ERZ773005.517-NODE-517-length-28989-cov-13.313507_pt1 | contig 28989 bp, 31 predicted proteins | sample MGYA00580666_ERZ773005 | MGnify/ENA primary metagenome ERZ773005 (study PRJEB29015, sample SAMEA2737999) | human oral metagenome | biome: human oral; feature: human-associated habitat; material: dental | place: China | collected 2061 ...
ATTGACACTAGAACTCCTATGATTGCAGGTAATTTCTCTAATAACTCATTCATAAACATTCCTCATCTCTGGCAAAACAAAAATCACCTCTCTTGATCTCGAGAATCCGCGAAAGGTTGTCGGCGGACGGTACCATCTCGATTCCAAAAGAAGTGATTTTAGGCTGCTCGCGTTTCGCTTGTTTGTCGTGCAAAATCACCGGCAGCGCATCAACTCTCTCAGCACTTGATTATTGCTTTGTCGCAGCATTCGCGGCGGGGTCTAATCTCAGCCAATATCAACCAATTTCTTCCCGCAGGCTTCGCGGCTGATAACCGCTCATTTCACTGCGCCGTCACAACAGCCAGCACACGCAAAAACGCCCTACCTTCATTGTAGCGCGTTTTCGCCAAAATCCCAAGAATATCTCAAGAAATTATTTTATTTCCAGGCCACCCAGCACACACTCGCCACGCAATATAATCGTCTTTTTAGCAGAGGATTTCGGCATAGTTTTGTCTTCGCTGCCGCCCAATATGCCGCGAACCTCGTTTTTAACGATCACATCGTCTGGCAAACTGAGGCTAACGCCGCCGCAAAACGTAAAGATGTCAATAACCGCGCCGTCTTTAATTTTCGCCCGACGCAAATCCAACTCCACGCCGCCAAATATAGCCGTTGCTGAACCGCCAGTATAGTCACCTTTCACGCGCGACTCTTCACCGTAAAAAATTGCAATTTTTTCATTACCGCTACCATCGGCAGCCGATTTTTTAGACCGCTTGTGGCCGCCTGAGCCGACACTTACCATCGAGCCGATAGCAATCAACATCACCGGCCAAAATATTTTCCAAACGCTAATATTAATTACACCGTAAGCGCCCAAGCCAATGGACACACCGATAGTCATTAGCAGTAATCCCCACACCCGCAGCGAGGCCCTGCGGGAGCTAAATATCGTCATCAGACCAGCCAAAACCAGACCAACCGCCCAAACCGTCCCCCAGAACAAGTGCCAGCTATCAAAGTTAATAATTTCGAGATTCTTTAGTAACAGAACCCCGCCGAACGCCGCAATGGTAATGCCAAAGAACGCTCTAACAAGAAAATTTTTCTTCATACCCCCCATTATGACATATCAATCGCAGCCAGTAAACTATCGCTTCCGGCGCTTTTTCACGAGGACAATAACCCGCCAAACCGCCGCAATAGATACAGCAATCGCTCCAATAATAATCGCCCAAGCAGCGGGTGTCGGCCAGAAAAATAATTCTATCGGTTCAACCTTTTTCGTTGTTAAATCAGCCGAATTTTTACTAACGCCCCATTCGCCGGCCTTTTTGTTGTAAGCAATTGACACTTCGGCTTTATATTTACCACCCCAGAACGGACGTAGGTTACTTTCGTAACGAAATTGGCGCACTTCTTCAGCAATTGCCGCATATTCACCGCCGTTTTTATAAACGACATTACCGAGTGTATCTTTGACCGTCAGTTTGACATCGACATCAGCTGAAACGTTACCAGAGTTTTTGATAGCGATATTATAAAGCTGCTTACTATGATTATCGACGGCAAATTTATCGATCGTCACGTCGCGGTGAATATTGCCTGGAATAGTAATCGCCATCCGCACTGCTTGGCGTGTCTGCAGCTGGATACCACCCTGCTTAGCAGCTGTCGGATCAGTTTTACGCTGAATCACCAAACAGGCGTTATGTTCGCCGACATCAGCTTTATCCGGCACATTGACTGTAAAATCCACCGGCATAGACTCGCCTGGCAACAAAGAAACCTCGTTTTTTGCTAATTTGACCCAATTTCCAGCATTTTTTTTGTCTTCAGACCGCTGTTTGCAGGTCATATCACCAGTTGCTGTAACAGTGCCATCGACAGCATACACTTCAATATCTGCTTTCTCATTAAGCCCATTACTGATTATCAATTGATCGGATTTTGTAGCACCACGATTTAAGTCGTAGATGAAAATCGACTGCGTCCGCGGATTGTCTGGATTAGGATTAGCCGGACGACTACCGATTCCTGCAGCAAAAACGGACACCGGCGACATGACTACCATAGCAACAGCTGCCAACATTGCTCCGCACCGACGCGAAAAACCCATAATCTCCTCCTTATTGCAATTATGCTGTTTATTATAACAAGACAAAACGTTTATGGCTAGACTTATACTGAACTTAAACTGACCCCTGTATTATCAGTCTAGCCAGACACCAAGAGCGAGTGTCCATCTAAAACACCCGCTCTTAACTTAGCAGTCGCTAGTTACCCAAACTAACTATAGTTTCACTCAGTACGTAAGCACTTAAACAGCCGTTACCGTCTGTGTCATCGGCAAGGTATAAGTACCTGCTGCTTGTCCAGCTGGAATTGCCTGACTAAGACCAACGCCTGTCACGTAACCGCGCCAAACGTCGTCGGAACCAGCCGCCGCGCTGATCAGCGTCACTGGCGAAGTACCAGAAAATGCTGCTTGCGAGCCCAACGTAATACCAGTCGAAGAGCCAACCATCGACGTCAGTGTACCCGCTGCCGGATTGACAGTCAGCTGTCCAGTCGTAGCGTTGCCATTATATTGGTACGTATTGCTGCCGCTCGTCCATTTTCCTGTACCCGGAGTTGTCGCATTCAACGTCAACGTCCAGCCATTATTAGCACCGCCTGGGTTGTCAACGCTAATCCGCTTACCAGCTTCACCAAAGGTACCGGTTGCCGTCTGAGCAGATGTTGATACATTAACTGCCCCCATTGCAAACGTTGGATTCGACACTACGGCGTCACCAGTATCACGGATATCGGTACTAAGCGTGCCGGCATTAATCGTCTGGCTTAATTCCGAAGTTGCTGTTGTAGCCGCATAAGCTGTCGCGCCCGCTAAACCGACTAGTCCAGCGACGCCAACACCCAGTGCTATACTTGTTATTACTTTTTTCATACGTTATCCTTTCTTTTACTTTGCTCAATTTGCTCATTACGGTGTAAATTCTTATCTACCTTCCTTCACACCTCCGAACGCTAGTTAATTTTTCACCGTTCATGACTGTTTCCTTCGTTTTTTATATATCAACAGCCCAAACGCAACCGCAATTAGCCCCAGTGCTATAGACACAAAAAGCCAAATATTAGCACCAGTATTAGCTAAACTTCTGCCAATCATATTCACCACACCAGTTACACCATTGTTCGCCGACGCATCTGGAGATGTCGCTTTTGTTGGAATAGTAATCGTGAAATTAGTCGTATGAGTTACCTGATGCGGCGAACTATGTGGCTGAACAGTAGCCGTTACTTTGCCAGGGTAGGTCTTACCACGCTCCAGCGCTAATGTAGTGTCGCCAGGATGATTACTCGGCCAATTAGATAAGTCCAATATCCAAGCATTACCATTAACCGTCAACTCTGGATCTACACCTAACACAAATTTTCTACCAGCAAACTCGACTTCCAAACGGTGAGCAGATGTCACAGGATCTACAACGGCGTGAATAGCATCATAAACTCCATAAATTATCGGATAACCATTGTCTTTAATTGTCGAGCGCTCATATTTCGGCGCAAAAACATCACATTCTACATCATTTACCTGACCAACTGCTCTATCGTAAACAGTGTGCGAGCAATCAACCTGACGTATAACTTGCGAAAACGTTGAATTAGCAGAATCAGTAGCCAGGGCTGCATCACTAGCAATCATCACTCCTGCAATAACTCCCACGGCTACTATCATTAAGGTGAAAATCCTGACATTTCTCATATTATTCCCCATCATTGCGCTGTCACCGTTACTGTTACCGGTAGTGTATATACACCTGACTTCTGGTAAGCCGGAACCGTTTGTTTCAAACCGATATTCTGCAATTTGAACATACAATTCAGACCACTACTGCTGGACGCGTTCGCCAGTGTAATTGAGTTAGCAGACGGCGTACCAGCAATAAAATCTCCACCAGCACCATACGACAGACCAGTAGTCGAACAAGTCTGTCCAGCTGGTGTTGAACCATTTGCTGCAAATATGCTTGACGATAGGTCAACAGTTAACCTACCTCGACTAGCATCAGTACTGTTGAAGCCATAGTCGCCCGCACCGCCAGTCCGCATCCACTTAGCGGAAGCTCCACCGGTTGCCGCCAAAGAGACGTTCCAACCTGTCGTTGACAAACTATTAGATACTTCTAATTGCTGCGACGAGTCATTTGATAAGCTTGCCGTCGTGGTACTGACGTCCCTAGTGGTTGTTGCATTTGAAAACTTTGTTGTCGGATTATTCAGTGTAGCGTTTGCAGCATTAGTGAAACGTAAGTCGAGTGAACCATCAGCTGTTTTAAACTCAGGATACTGTAAATAGGTATCAATACTAGTGCCGGGTGCCGCTACTGTATCCGTCACTAAACGAAGACAGTAACTGGTATTACGCTTAAGCGTTAAGTCTGTCAGTGCTAAATCCCACAAGCCAGTCTCGCCAGCGTTAATCTCGCGATTATTGGTAAATACTAGTGGCGACCCACTTGTGCCGCGAACTATAGATTGATAACTATAGCCCATACTATCAGGCGGTAGCACCGGGTCACTAGTGTGTGCGTTAATTGCCGCGCCGTTACTCGGACCAGTTGGTGAATATGCCAAAGCAGAGTTACTAGTTATATCCTGCCAACCCGATGTTACAGCATTGCATGTAGCCGCCGTTTTTTCAGCATACTGAGCGCGAACTTTCATTTGGCCCGAAGAGATGCTGTCGCCATTTGAAGAAGTAGCGGCTGGCGTTCTTGAACTCGTCGTAGAGTTATTGCCAAACTGGCCATGATCGTTATTGCCCCAACAATATACCTGATTGTCATAAGCAATTGCACACGTCCTGTACGAACCTCCAGACAGTCGTTTTATTGTTTTCCCTGCCAAAGTACCAGGCATCGAAACAGCAACTGGTACGTTAGAGTCCGCAGTAGAACCGTTACCTAATTCGCCATTACTATTTCTGCCCCAACAATAGACTTGATTATCAGTAGTAACCGCACAAGCGTGATCGCTACCCGTTGCTATCCGTTTAATCGTCTTGCCTGCCAGAGCTCCTGTGGTTGAGACGGCGACGGGAACGTTTGACTGTGTAGTTGAGCCGTTACCTAATTGGCCATTACCGTTATCACCCCAACAATACACTTTATCATCAGAAGCAATAGCACACGTATGCCAAATTCCTGCCGCTATCCGTTTAATTGTCTTGCCTGCCAGAGCTCCTGTGGTTGAGACGGCGACGGGAGTAGCAGCGCGCGCCGTCGACCCATTACCAAGCGCACCGTGCTCACCTTCACCCCAACAATACACTTTATCATCAGAAGCAATAGCACAGTTATGATCAAATCCAGCAGCAATTCGCTTAACCGTCTTGCCCGATAGTACACCATTGGTTGCAACGGCAACTGGAGAGTTAGCTTGAGACATCGTCCCGTTGCCTAATTCGGCATGAGTTACTCCATAACCCCAACAGTATGCTTTGCCGTCGGAGGCAACTGCGCATGTATGCCAATCTCCAACGGCTATTTGTTTTATAGTTTTGCCTGATAAGACACCTGACATGTCAACAGCTACAGGAACAGACGAACTAGCGGTGGAGCCACGACCAAGCGCACCGTAAGTTCCTTCACCCCAGCAATATGGTTTACCGTGAGAGTCTATACTACACGTATGATTAAAGCCTCCCGTAGAAACACTCGTAAATGCTGACGAGTTATTTTCTATTCCAACTCGTACTCGGAAGCTATTTTTCGTCTTAGCTAAAGTTGCTGGTGTATTGTCAGCTGCTAACGCTGCAGCCGGCGCAGTTGTGGTTGATGTATCGTATAGACGATAATTGGCTTGATTGATCTCAACCTGTTTATTGCGCCCAGGTGTCATCGCTTTACTCTGGAGCTCAAAACATTGTTTTGTAACAACAGCAACCCCAATAAACAAAGATAACCAAACCAGCGCATAAACTACAGTAGTACGCTTACGCTTTATGTCTAATCCGGACTGCCCACTATTTTTATACATTCTGTTATATTATTACAAACAAATAGACTACTCACTAATATTAGCATAAGCAACCTGTAGACTCAATACCTAAAATATTCCGCTACCAAATTTCGCTAAAATCGCCGCTACAGCTAATGCCACAACAGAAGCCAGCGCTAATGTATCGTAACCTTTTTTAACAGACCAACGAAGTACCCGCTGTTCAATATTTTTGCTCAAGACGTTATATCTCAACAAACCATAGGAGATTAGCAATATGCCTACATCTAGTGTCAAACACCATGGACACAAAACGCCTATCTCAAAATAGCTCATATAGAACATCCAGGCAGCAAACAACAACCCGGCAACCGCGCCAAGTTGCGCTGCCCGCATGAACCATTTCGGGAACTTCGTATCAGCTAGCAATGCTACGGCAATCGTTACCATCACTGGCAACGTAACTATACCGATGAAACTGTTCGGAAAGCCTAATAGCTCAGCTGACCAGTGGTTGGCTACTACCGAACAGCTCAGCGCCGAACTCAAATCGCAATTAAGCACAGCATGCGAATTTTTAGCGAGAACCAGTGACTCAATCGATAACATAAACGATGCTAGTAGACCTAGGCCACTGCCGAAGAGCAAGACGAAAGCCGCCACATGCTGCTGCTTCGATTCTCTATGAAACAGCCACCTGCGCAGTTTATCAGACATAAAAGCTCACCTCACTGACAGTCGGCAAAGGTAGCCCGCGCCACATATTTTGCATATGGCCGTCATCGCTAATAGCGATAATTGTTGGGTATTCTACGATATCGTAAGCACGACAAAATGATTCGCCGTCAAGAGACTCTGGGTTAACAGTCTCTAAGCTGTGGCCTGTTTGGCGTGCAAAGTCGCCAACAAATGTTGATACAGTTCTACTATATTCAGCATCATCTTTTGTAACAATAACTACCCGCATAACCAATCACTCCTTCTGCTTGCGTTTTTCTAATATCGCCACAAAATCATCAAGTGTTTTAAACTTTTGAAAGACACTAGCAAAACGTACATAAGCTACTTCGTTACGCTTGGCTAGCTCGTCAAGCACAAATTCACCAATCAGTCGCGACTCAATTTCGCTTTCGCCTAAGTCATGCGTTCGATCCTCAACAGCATCGATTATTTCCTCTAATTCAACCTCTGATTTGAAAAACTTGCCAACCGAACGACGAATAGAATTTGCTAATTTAGCTCTGTCGAATAATTCGCGAGCGCCACTAGATTTGATGACCGCCAAAATCGGACGTTCAACCCTTTCGTAAGTAGTAAAGCGTTTACCATCTGGAGTTTCTCGACGCCGGCGAATCGTAATGCCATCAGCCGATTCTCTCGACTCTAGCACGCGACTATTACCAATCTTAATACCTTTCATTCTTTCGCTTAGTCCTCATTATATTTATTTTTTCTACGCCGCCTCAAGAATGCTGGCGTGTCATCTTCATCGTCATCTTCGACTGAATTACCCCATATATCAGTAGTATTTTCACTGGCAAATTGCGCAGCTGCCGATTGGTTAGATAGATCCATATCAATATCATCAACTGCTTCGCTGATTGGCTGAGTAGCCATCTCCGTAGGAGTCTGTTCTACCGACGCAGATAATTCTTCTGCCTGTTGTTGATAGTATGCGTTATCAAAACCAGTTGCAATTACCGTGATAATCAGCTCGTCTTCCAATTCCGGCTTCAGCGTTGCACCGAAGATAATATTAGCATCTGGACTAACAGCGCTAGTAATGATTTCAGCTGCTTCTTGAATCTCGGCCATACTCATATCGTAACCGCCAGTGACATTGAACAGTACGCCCTTGGCGCCATCGATTGACACTTCAATTAGCGGACTCTCAATCGCCTGCTGTGCCGCTTGCGCTGCCCGGCCTTCGCCGCTAGCCCGGCCGATACCCATCAAAGCCGAGCCGGCGTTGCTCATGATTGCCTTGACATCGGCGAAATCAAGATTAATCAAACCATGCTCAGTAATCAGCTCAGAGATACCTTGCACGCCTTGGCGCAGCACATCATCAGCAATTTTAAACGTTTCCAACAGCGGTGTTCGGCGATCGATCGTTTGCAACAAGCGATCATTAGGAATCGAAATGAGTGTATCAACCTGGCGACCTAACTGAGCGATAGCCCATTCAGCGTTAACTCGCCGCTTCTCACCTTCAAAACTAAACGGCTTAGTTGCCACGCCCACCGTCAAGATGCCCAAATCACGCGCCACCTCGGCGACAACATGGCCAGCACCCGAACCAGTACCGCCTCCAGCGCCAATTGTTACAAATACCATATCGGCACCTTCTAATGATTCGCGGATCTCATCAATTGACTCACGCGCTGCCGCCTCGCCAACAGCTGGATCCGCACCAGCACCCAGACCATTTGTAGTGTTGTGGCCCAGGTGAATCTTGATATCAGCTTTTGAGTTGTGTAAAGCCTGCGCATCCGTGTTCATAGCGATGAATTGGACACCATTCAGACCTGCATCTTTCATGCGATTAACCGCCGAGCCGCCAGCACCGCCGACGCCAACGACCTTGATACTTGCGAATGTTTGAATCTCGCTCGGTTTTACCTCTGGCATTGTAACTCCTTACCCCTTATTCTCTCGATACTTATTTCCTAGTATATCACCTATGGACGAAACCTGTTAAACAGTGAACTCAAAAAGCCGCCCGATTTTGTCCCCGTCTTGCTAGCATCAGCCGCAACGCTATGATAGCTATCAGGATTGATATCTGCTAGCATCAAGCCTATAGCCGCTGCAAACTCAGGTTTATTGACATTGTCGACCACACCACCATAACCTTTAGCCTTACCTCTGCGGACAGCGACACCCAGTTGGTTTTTAGCAAAATCAACGATACTTTTCATATTTGACGCACCTCCAGCTAACACCGCTCCACTAGGCAAGCGTCCAGCTCGACCGGCTTTCTCAAGCTCTTTATTGACCGCTTCAAATATTTCCTCGAGACGAGCTTCTACTATCTCGTCAATATCAGCAATATCAAACTCTAGCGTCTCTTTATCGTGCTTAACTGTTACTTTGCTAGACTTGTTGCGATTAACCGCCGAAGCATGCTGCAACTTCACCTTTTCGGCGATCTCCGGGTCAATTTTCAACCCAATTGCTAGATCGTTTGTTACGTTAACACCACCATACGGTACTACACCTACATATTGCAAGTCGCCTTCTTCGTAAACAGCCACACCGGTAGTCGCCCCGCCAAGATCGATAACCGCCACGCCATTCTCCATCTGTGAGTCGTCCAGCACCGCTGTCGCTGCTGCCATTACTGATGGAACCACATCGTTTGGTCGCACAGTAGCACCTTCGACCGCTTTCTCTAGATTCGCTACATACGGCGCCATCGCCGACACGACATTGGCACTAATTTCGAGACGCGTACCAGTCATGCCGAGCGGGTCCTTAATGCCGCCTTGCCCATCAAGCGTATAATTAAACGGCACAACCTTTAATATCTTGCGATTAGCCGGAACCTTGCCTGTCGTCGCTACATCTTCTATACGATATAAATCTTCCTCGTTGACTTCATGATCTGACATGCCAACCGCTATCATGCCATCAGTACGGGTGCTTAAGATGTGCGAACCATTTATACTAACCGTTGCATCATTCACCTGATAACCACTCATTCTCTCGGCATCACCCAGCGCTTTATCAATCGCCTCAGACGGACCATTCAAATTCGAGACCGAACCCTTACGCATACCACTGTTCGGATACTCGCCGACACCAACAATCGTAGGTGTGCCGGTCGTCGTATCTACATGTCCAACCACACATCGAATCATCGTAGTTCCGACATCTATACCGACTGCATATCGAGATTGTTCTTGCATATAGGGATATTATAGCATAACCCGTATACTTATTTACAATTGAGTGATAATTTCTGCGCCGTTTTCGGTAATCAAAACTGTGTGTTCAAAGTGTGCAGCCAAACTGCCGTCGCGCGTTCGAATCGTCCAACCATCATTTTTGTCGGTAACAATCTTCTCGCTACCTAAAGTCGCCATCGGCTCAATTGCAATCGTGTCGCCCGGCTTCAACAAAGCACCGGTACGTTTGCGTCCATAATTTGGCACATCTGGCGGCATATGCATTTTCAGCCCGACGCCATGCCCGACTAGCTCGCGAATAATGCCAAGTCTGCCGTCTTTTAGTACTTTTTCGATAGCAGCAGCGATATCGCCAGTATAGACGACACCCTTAATGGCATCAATTCCAGCATACAGACTCCGCTCTGTTGTTGATAACAGGTGCTTCACCGCACCTTTCGGTTCATCATCAACTACCATAGTGAAAGCACTATCGGTCTTCATGTCTTTATAAGTAATCACCAGGTCAAAGCTCACTACATCGCCTTTTTGAAATACATAATCGCTGGCCGGACTATGCACAATTTCATCGTTAGTGCTGATGCAAATTACTCCTGGAAAGTTCACTTCATCGGTTTTATACGTCGCCGAAGCACCATATTCTTTAATCTTGCTATCAACGAATGCGTCAACGTCCTTTTCGCTCATACCAGCATGAATATAATTGCGAATGTCACGGAAAATCTGTGCTAGCTTTTTGCCACCATCGCGCATTGCCTGAATCTGCTCGGGCGTTTTTCGCCCAGTAATCAAACTATCTTGCATGCTTGTAATTCCTCCATGATCCTATCATGCACCTGTCCAACCGTACCCGTGCCATCAAGATGCGCAATATTAACGCCGTGTTCTGTCAAATAGTCAAGCACTGGATACATTTCATGCCGATAAACACGCAAGCGCTCATCAATCACCTCTGGCGTATCGTCAATGCGTCCTCGCACCTCTAAACGGTGCAGCAGTTCGCTACGCGGCACCTCCAATACTATCACTAGTGCAATATCGCGACCGTGTTCCAAACGATGTTCAATCAACCATTTAGCCTGTTCTAACTGCCGCGGATAGCCATCCAACACTACACGGCTAATGTTTTTGGCTCGCCCTAGCGCCTCACCAATTAGTCTATTTACCTTGTCTGGATCAACCAAACCACCAGTCTGCATTTGCGCAAACAACTCAGGGTCACGTGTATCACGCAACAATTGCCCAGCACTCAACCAGCGCCAACCGTTGCGAGCCGCTAATATTTGCCCTTGAACACTTTTGCCTGCGCCTGCCGGGCCGAAAAATACGATCATTTTACCTTCTCTTTCTGTTAATTCAACTTTTGTTTTACAATGCGAGCGATTTCTACACCATCAGCCGTGTTGCCAACCTGTTTTTTAACCGCGCCAATTACTTGACCCATCATTCGCGAATCTGACGCACCCAGCTCAGCGATCTTCACTTCTACAATTGATGTCAAAGTTGCTTCGTCTAGCTGTTCTGGCAGATACTTCTGCAAGATTTGGATCTCTTTTTCTTCAGGCTCAGCTAAGTCGAGACGACTGTTATCGCGATAAACCTTAGCCGATTCGGTACGCTTCTTGACCTCACGAACGATTACTTTTTCGATTCCTTCGTCGCTCAAGCCCTCATCTCGTTTATTCAATTTGACTTCTTCGTCCAGAATTGCCGCGCAGAGGTTACGCAGCGTTTCACCAACAAAACGATCACCACCAAGCAAAGCGGCCTTCATGTCATCTTTAATCTGCGCCTTCAGCGCCATCAGTTAGCGAACTCCCAAACGCATCTTCTGTGTTTTTTCCGCCTTGCGCGCACGACGAATAATCGCCTTCTTGCGTCGATCAGCCTTGCTAATTGGTTTTTCAAAGCGCAACAATGTCTTGGCTTTAGCCAATTTACCGCTTTGCAACAACCGACGGTTGAAACGGCGAATAATGTTCTCGTTCGCTTCTTTCTCATCTTTACGTGTAACTTGTACCATATCGATAAGTATTATAACAGATGACGGAATTTTTGCAATTACTTTTCTGCTGATGTTACGTGCAGCAACCGCCCCTCCACCGTCCGCACCCCTTGCCACTCGTTAATAGTCGGCTGAAACCACGCCGCTACTGTCTCGCCCGGTTCGCAGAAAAGTTCCTCGGGTGCGTTGAACGCCAGCATTTGCAGAGCCTTGCCGTTCTGATCGCGCAACGTCAGCTTGACGTGCTGCCCATCTGCGCCCATCCGCCGTATACTCAATACGGTTACCGTTGTAATTTTTAGCACGGGCTCGGGATTGCCATTGCCAAATGGTTCCATCTTTGCTAAATTATTCACCAATTCCTCGTCAATTTCTGAAAAATCGGCAATTTCCACATCGGCTCGCGGCAGCAAATATCGCTCTTGATTTGTCAGTTGCAGCGAATCATAAAATTCATTGACGCACTGGCGAAAATCAGCAATTTTCTTAGTCTCCAGCGTCACACCCGCCGCCGCGCCGTGCCCGCCGCCTTTGATGATAATGTCGTCTGCCGCTCGCACCGCATCCGCCGCGCTGAAATCGCCGAAACTACGCGCCGAGCCAGTCGCCTCCTCGCCGCGCTCACCGATGATAAACACCGGCTTTTTATATTTTTCCACCAATTTCGATGCCACAATGCCAATCACCCCGTGATTCCAACCATCGCTACTCACCACCAACACGCGATCGCCGCTCATTTCGTCTGCCTGCTGACAAGCTTCCTGGAAAATCTCGTCCTGAATACTGCGCCGCTTAATATTTAGCTCTTCTAATTTTTCGCTAGCTGCCAGTGCCGCCATGCCGTCGCACGCCACCAGCATGTCCAGTGCGTGCTGCGCCGTTTCCAGTCGCCCAGCCGCATTCATTCGCGGCCCCAAACCAAACCCCAAATGCCTGGCATTCACCTGCTCTGGCTCGATACCCGCCACCGCCATCAGTGATTTTAGTCCCAACCGTTGTTGTTTTTTCAACACCTGCAGACCCCAGTAGACATTCGCCCGGTTCTCGTCCGCCAGCGTCACAATATCGCACACCGTACCCAGTGCCACCAAATCAAGCAGCCATTTTTCATAGCCATCCGGCAAACCATCCAATTCCGTCTGCAAGGCCTGCACCAATTTGAACGCCACACCCGCCCCGCATAAATCACGAAACGGATAGCTGTGCCCCGGGAATTTCGGATTGACTGCCGCTACGCTCGGCGGCGGCGTTTCAGCGACGTTATGATGATCCGTCACCACCGTATCTATTCCCAAGCTCGACGCATACTCAATTTCCGCATGACACAAGCTGCCCGTATCCACCGTCACGATCAAACCAGCACCCATATTACGCACTTTATCAACCGCGCCCATGGTCATGCCATAGCCTTCAATAAACCGATTGGGGATAAAAGCATCAACATCCTCGAAGCCAAATTTGCCAAACGCATCCAAGAGTAGCGCCGTCGCGCTCAACCCGTCAATATCATAATCGCCGTAAATAACAATTTTCTCGCCCGCCGCATGCGCCTGTTTCAATCGCGCCACCGCCTTATCCATATCTGGCAACAAAAACGGATCGTGTTTGACCGCCGCATAATCCGGCTGCAAAAAAGCTTCCCGCGCCGTTCGCGTCGTCAAGCCACGCGCCGTCAAAATCCGCTCAAACAGCGCCATTTATTGGATCTCGGAAGTTGTACGTTTCGGACGGTTACTGTTGGCGTGCTGTTGCGACTTAATGACAATACTCTGCAGCTCCTTAAAAATCGGAAATTGTTTGTTTGTCGAGTAGATCCGCGTATTACCTTGCTTCTCAGCATGCAGGAACCCGACCTTCTCCAGCCGACGCAATTCACGCTGGATGTTGCCAGGATCCTCCTTAATCAACTTAGCCAAGCCACGTACATGTGTCCGAAAGTCCGGATATTTGGCATAGACGACAACTATCTTACGACGCACCCGCGAGGTAATGAACACGTCCAGCATCTAGCCAAGCCCCTTTCTTCCAATTAGTTTATTCTGTTGCTTTTTATTCTACATTCTTTTCATAACCAATTCAAGACCATTTACCGCCAATTCAGTATGATTTGGTTGATCTTATCAATTGACTGCTGTAATGTCGGTACTTCATTGTTTTCATAATAATGATCAACTCCCAAAAAATTCTCCCTAACATCTAGCAAATGTAGTTCATCGGCAGTAATATGTAACCGATCCACTACCGTCACCGACGCTACCGGCGATGCCACTACTAGCCGTAATATTCGTATCGGTTTCAAGAAATCTAGCGCTACTCCAATACTAGCAGTATCAGCAAAACCGTCCGACACCAGCACTACTACCCGATCTTTCAGCATGTCTTTATCAACCGTACCGCCATCGCCGATTAAACGATTGAGACTACTATACGTTTCGCGTTTTTTCTCGGCCAGATAGCCGTGAAACTCGCTGGTATATTCATCAACCTCGCCCGCAGAAAATTCATCATTATACGTGAAATCGCCAGTCTGCGACACCGCCCCGAAATTAACTCCTTCGCCTGGCACTTCGATGCTTTCTGATATCAGCAGCATCAGCACGCAGTGCAGCTGGGCTGCGATCTGCTCACCCACCACTACGCCACCATTGCTCAGTGCTACCACTGCGCAGTTTTCATAACGATATTTCTCGACCAATTGGTCGGCTAAAATCCTGCCTGCCTGCGCTCTGCTTTCAAAATACATATGTTTATAGTAACGTGTTAAATTACCACAGACAAGGTATAATTAAGTGATGCATTACTATCTAATAGCGCCTGCTAAAATTATTAAAGCTGACGCCTATACGTTTACCTACCATAGCCACCAATCGCTAGCCATTGGTGCTATTGTTGTTGTTTCTGCCGGCAAACAATCGCTCGTCGGTATAGTTGTAGATGAAACAACAAAGCCCGAATTTGCTACAAAAGAAATTACAACAGTCCTTGATCTACCTCCGTTACCGCGCCCATTGTTGCAAACTTCACAATGGATGAGTAATTATTACATCACCCATTTAGCGTTAGTATTACAGACTATCTTGCCAAGCGGTCTGACCAAGAAACGTCGTGCTTTAATCTCTAGCAATTCCGGCGCGGCGCGAAATAGAACACATTTTTTGCTCAACAAAGACCAGCTCGCTGCCGTCGATACTCTATCAAATACTAAAAGCGGCACAGCTATTCTGCACGGTGTGACAGGTAGCGGCAAAACCGCCGTCTATATCGAATATGCCAAGAAACTAATCGCTGCCGGCAAATCCGTCATCGTTATCGTTCCCGAAATAGCTCTAACCACCCAGCTAATCGCCGAATTCCAGCAATCATTCCCCGGTCTCATCACCACCCACTCACAGCAAACCGAAGCCCAGCGCCACCACGCTTGGCTGCAAGCATTAAATGCCAACCAGCCAAACATTGCCATCGGCCCGCGCTCCGCTCTATTCATGCCGTTTCGCAATATCGGCGCCATCATTATAGATGAAGCTCACGAACCAGCACTCAAACAAGACCAAACGCCGCGCTACTCAGCATTACGTACCGCTGCCATTCTCGCCAAATACCACCGTGCCATAGTCATCCAAGGCTCTGCCACGCCGCTAGTCAGCGAATATTACCTAGCCACCAAAACCAATCGCCCTATTATTAATTTGCCAGCTCGAGCCAACCCAAATATCATCGCTCCCTCTATAAACGTTGTTGATATGACATCGAAAATTGCATTTTTACACCATCGTTTTTTATCTGACTTATTGCTGCGCACTGTCAGTCAAAATCTCGAGAACAACAAACAAACACTAATCTATCATAACCGCCGCGGCACCGCCAGCACTACTCTTTGTCAAAATTGTGGCTGGAGCGCCCTGTGTCCGCGTTGTTTTACTCCGTTGACCTTGCACGCCGACAAACACGCCCTAATTTGCCATATTTGCGGGCGCCACGAACACGTTCCCACCACCTGCCCTGACTGCGGCAGCACCGATATTATTCACAAGGGTATCGGCACCAAACTAATCGAAAACGAACTATCTAAACTCTTCCCGCAAGCCACCATAGCTCGCTTTGATGGCGACATCACCAATAAAAATAGACTCAATCAGCGCTATCAAGAACTCTACGATGGCCGCATCGATATCATCATCGGCACCCAAGTCGTAGCCAAAGGACTCGACCTCCCCCACCTAGCCGCAGTCGGTATTATTCAAGCTGACGCCGGCCTAGCACTGCCCGATTTCACTACGCGCGAGCGCACTTTCCAGCTACTCGCCCAAGTCATCGGCCGAGTCGGCCGCAATGACCAGCCAACATCAGTTGTCGTCCAAACTTATCAGCCGCAAAACCCAACCATCGTTCAAGGCATCCGCCAGGATTACGCCAACTTCTACGCCAATGAACTAGCCGAGCGCCGCCGCAGCGGCTTTCCGCCGTTTGTTTACCTCCTCAAATTAACCTGCATTTACAAAACCGAAGCCACCGCCATCCGCAATTCCCAAAAATTCGCCGCTCAATTACGCAGCGAATATCCTGATATTACTATTTTCGGGCCGACGCCAGCCTTCTACGAGCGAGTCCGCGACACCTACCGCTGGCAAATCGTCGTCAAGTCAACTAACCGCACCAAACTGCTCGCCATCGCCAGCCAATTACCCCGAACACACTGGCAATACGACATCGATCCGGCAAATCTGTTATAATATAAAGTTGTGAAGAAAGAAGCTATCATTACCCTGCCAAATCCGCACCTGCGCCAGAAATCGCAGCGAGTTCATGTCGTCTCCGACGAAACCCGCCAGCTTATCAAGGATATGACTGACGCCAGTATCGACTGGGAGAATTCCCGTCCGCACGAAATTAGCGCTGCCCTGGCTGCTGTGCAGATCGACCGACTAGAACGAGTCATCATCGTCCGTGCTGATTTCGAAGACAAAGAAAATCAAGATTTTATCGCGCTGATAAATCCGGAAATCATCAAATACGAGGGCGAAGTCATCTATGATTACGAAGGCTGCCTGAGCGTCAAGGACTTTTACGGCAAAGTTCCCCGCTACAGCAAAATCCGCGTCAAAGCTCTCAACGTAGACGGCAACGAAATCCGCATCAAAGCTAACGGATTCCTGGCGCGCGTCTTGCAACACGAAATCGACCATTGTAACGGCATCGTCTTCGTTGACCATATCCGCGATGACCACGAGGCATTTTACCGATTAAACAACGAGGGCGAGCTTGATCCGCTCGACTACGAGAAATATGTCAAAGACAACTCCGATCTCTGGGACTAGCGGCCAACCAATAGTCTTTTTCGGCACCGAGGACTTCAGCCTCTATAGTTTGCGCGCTTTAGTCGAGACTGGCTTCGATATTGCTGCCGTCATCACCAAACCAGATAGTCGGCGCGGCCGCGGCAACAAAATTATTCAGCCGGCAGTCAAAAAATTCGCAATCGGGCACAACATACCAGTCTGGCAGCCAGAGCGTTTGAAAGATATCATAAACGATATAAAAAATATCACACCTCAGCCTATCGGCGTACTCGTTAGCTACGGCAAAATCATCCCGCAAACGGTCATTGATCTATTCCAGCCAGGCATTATCAACGTTCACCCGTCGTTATTACCAAAATACCGCGGCCCGTCGCCAATCGAGTCTGCCATCGCTAACAGAGATAATATCACCGGTGTGACTATTATGAAGCTCGAAAAAGCCATGGACGCCGGCCCTATCTACGTCCAAAAATCGCATAAACTTAACTGCACCGAAACCCAGCCCGAGCTCTATCGCACGCTCGGTCAACTCGGCGCCGAACTATTAATTCACAACTTGCCTGATATCATAAGCGGTGTATTACAACCAACGCCGCAAGATGACAGCCACGCCACTTACTGCTCGCTGCTCAGCAAAGACAACAACCGTCTTGACCCATCGCAATTAACCGCAGACCAAGCTGAAGCCAAAATCCGCGCCCACCTATCCTATCCGCGCTCGCGCCTAAATATCGGCCAATACGACCTGATCATCACCAAAGCCCGCGCCGTCAAAGCACCAAAAACACCGCTCGACATCAAATGTGCCGACGACAATTATCTGTCAATCGACGAGCTAATAGCGCCTAGTGGCAAAACTATGAATGCTGCAACCTTCTTGCGCGGCTACTCACTAATGTGATATTCTATTCTGACGCTGCGCCGAGAATAACGTCGCGATTCTCAGAAATCTCTTTCTTGAGTGCTTCAATAGTCTTAGTCACAACTTCACGATAATTCGGCCGGTTGATACCCAACCATTTTAGCGATGCATACTCCGACAACACAGCGTTCTGCGGTACATTCTGCGGCACATTTGCTTTGAGCTGAACGTAAACCGGGTCGCTATCGAAATCAGGTACATTAGCGTCCAACCACGCTGTCACCCGCTGCATATCACGATCCATGAAACTTTCGAACTCCGACAATTGCGCCTCACTTAAGCCCTCACTTAGCTGTGTACCGACACGCAACTCCAACTGTTCACGAAAATGGTCAAGAAACAGCTTTTTTTGGTCATCCGGCAAACCGCCCAGACCTACATCTTCGAGAAATTTATCGTCTAATTGAAACATTTCACCCCCTTGTTTACGTCCCTAGTATAACGGTTATGATCCAGCTATGCAATTCCGAGCTGTTCATTAACCGCTTTGCGCATATCTATCAGCTCTTCAACATAATCATCAAGGACTCCTTGTAGAATCTTGCCATAGTCTGGTACAGCATAGCGCATCCACAACGCAGATGCGTAGAAACTCATAGCAGCTTCGTCGGTTTCGAACAATTCGCGGATAGCATGATAATCCTCGCGATCAGCATAATCACCATGAAATTCCGCCAGCCAGCGACGCGTCCGACTTGGATTACTGCTAACGTCCTCAAATTCCAAAGCGTCTTCCTTAGATAATCGCGCCAGAATTTGCTCGGACGCACGCTTGTTGAGCTCTTTGATAATATCTAGTTTGTATTGTTGCTTCTTCTCCTCTGATAGCAAACTTACGTTGTAACCTACAGTTGATAACAAGTCGTCATCTACATTGAACATCTAGGCATCTCCTTATCTATATTTGTTTAAGGTATTTATAATCGCTCTAGTATTGCTGTCTCCATCTATTGATAGCCACTCGGTTTCACCATAACCATGCCATTGGATGTCATGACCGTCGCGCGCTGCCGCCTCAGCTAATTCGTGTAGTTTTGCTGAAGCACCCTCTTCGCCACCTTCAAACTGATCAGCTACCCAACTCCACGGATATTGATCGTCGTAAGCACTAAAATCTTCTGTCGGAGCTTGCGTAATGTTGTCGCTACTTCCAGTATCGTCGGGTACTGGATTATCATCTCCGCTGCTAGTATCGCCAGTATTATTTTCGTGATTATGATCACTTGATTCATCAGTCGGTTGGTTATCTACACTTGTCGCTTCCGCGCTATCACCATGCATCCTATCCTTCAAATTATCTACTATCTGACCTGCTTGTGTATGGTCATGTAAAAATTCGCCAACATAACGGCCAGCATAGCCGCCTGCAGCACCGCCAACCAATCTACCAAGCCCTAAAGCTACCTTATTTCTATGAATACGCTCATCTGTCTCTTCCGAGAGTCTATCGCTAGCAGCATAACTGTCCTCACGAGAAAGCTTCAACATCTTATTGGCCATAAATTTCTGGCTGCGTTTCTTGCCTTGAGCTTCCTCTTTTATCCTCGCAAATTGCTCATCGTTTACAATTTGACGCGAGCCGTTTCGCTCATCGAGATTCTGCTTCATAGCGTCCAAACGTACGCCGCGCCTGACCATGCGGTCACCGACTACCGCAGCAGCAACGCCCGCTCCCATAGATATAGGCCACGATACACCGAACAATGTCGTAGCCGCACCGACTGCCATGCCTTTAGCAAAACCGTGACCTGCGCCAACCGCCGCAGCCTTCAAGCTATCTTTGCGAGAGCCTTTCATACTAACCCAACTACCAATTTTTGCCAAAATACGATTGCGTAGTTTATCACCCTCGTCTCTAAGTATTTCATCTTTACGCTCTTGCAACTCTGAACCAAAGATTCGGCGCTGCTCATCAAACATCTCATCAGACATCTGCTGCGCAATTTCGTCGTCACTGCCGTTATATTCACCATTACGACGTTTTGTTTTAACCTTATCAGCTAGATAAGTTAGTACTTCCTTCTTCAAGGCATCGCCTGCAGAGTCTAACTCCTCACGACGTTTTTCTCGTTTACGCTCTTTACCAGGCGTTCCAATCCAATGCATAACACTAAAACGAAAACCATCAGCCCTTTTAGACTCTTCCTTAGCTAAAAGTCTAGCGTACTCATCGAGCTTCTTAGCATACGGAATATCTAACTCCTTATTTAGCTCCGCGAGCTCCGCCATTAGCTCGTCTCTTCTTTTTAGTTTTTCGGCTCGAGTAGACTCGCTGCCAGAATCTCTATTAGTGTGATGTTCAGAGATACGAGAGGCCGTCGGGGTTGGCTCGTGGTCAGGGATAGAGATACGAGAGGCCGTCGGGGTTGGCTCGTGGTCAGGGATAGAGATACGATCCGAATACCCCACAAGAGATTCACGCGTTACAGCAGAATCTGTTTCAAGCGCGCTACTCAAACTACCCTGCAACCCTGCATATGCGTCTATATACTCCTCCACCGCAGTCTTCTCGTCGGCATTCATATCGTCATATTGCGCAGACACCTCGCATAGTCTACGCAAGTTGTGATTCTGCTGCCACGCTACTTTCAGAGTATCGCTAGCATCATCTCCAGGTGCAGACCCATCATGATTCTTGGCTTTTTCTAGCATGTCATGAATGCCATCTACGCAAGCCCATGCAATATCGCTATCGCCATCCGAGGCCTCCGCAGCTTTATCGACAAGCTCTATAACGTCATTCATCGACGAATCGTCCTGCAGAATCTTCTCTTGCAGTTGCATTATGCGCTCCTCGCGCGCTTTATCCGGCTCTATTTCGCCGCTATCCCTAGATTTTGGTGGATATTCTGGCATATTTGTCCTCTAATTTCTATTTTAATACTATACTAGTCATATTAACAATAACTCTTTTCGGCAACAAACGCAAGTACTTCATGCCGCTAAAACTAAAAATAAGCAAAAACACTTGACATTTTATAGGTTTTGTGATAAATTTAAGTGGTAATCAACTAGCATGAGGTGGAAATCGCGTGATAGCCCCGCAGGGGAAGTTGACGTAGTTTAATAATCTAAGCAAGCAATTGGTGTTAGATCATGCTATTTTTTGTTGCTGCAGGCTTCCATAGGTTCTAGCACAGCGCTCTCCTCGCACATATAGCGGGCAGAGCGCTGTGCTAGAAGCATCGTCGAGCGAGTTGCTCCGAGGCTCGCGCAGCATATGTAGTAATGATTGAGTAAGTATGGGAAGTTATTGAAGCCAATCAAGCTTTGATGGTAGTGGCGACTAGCCGATAGCACTACGGCTGTAATCGTCGGTTAATCGCCATTACTGTCAAGTTAGGGGGCTCTTGTGAGTTACAATTACAGCAAGACGGCCGAGAGGCTGTCAGGGTGGCTTGAAAGCCACCCTGACAGCCCAGACTACAACGATGTCGAGAGCCTCTTGAACGAGGCTCTCGACGCGTGGGACGCCCCTAAGGGCGGGGCTATCCCCGCCCTCATGGAGGCCTGCGCACTCACGGGCGTTGATCCCGTGAGTGCGCAGCGCAACGATGATGACGCGCCGACTATGCGTCGGCGTGTCATCATCGCGGCCATCGGCGCTGCCGTCATCATCGGCGGTGCCATTGTCTTCGGCGGCCTCAAATGGGCCGCCGCCATCATCCTCGGCGGCGCCATCGGCGCCGCCGTTATCGCCGCCGGCTATAGCTGGCGGCGACTAGTTTAACAGTTTCCGGCCCCGAGATGGGGCCGGAAACACCACCACCCTCAATCACTACCACCCCCGCCGCCGGCGGGACCACATCAATCCAGATGACGGTCCTGCTGGAGGCGGGCAACTCCACGAAATGTCATGATTTGATACTAATTTGCCTACCAGATCGTAAACTGTTATATTCGAATAAACGAACATTACCAGCCAAGTTACCAAATAATAAATAAAGGAGCCCTATATGAAGTTACTCTCTTCTCTACAATCACACCCGATAGCATCCGGTACTACTGCTGTCGTCATAGCAGCTGCTAGCTTTGCCGGTGCCGCTAGCGCTCTCAACACGCCGTCTAATACCGACAACCAAATGCAACAGCCAACCGGACAGACACAACAGCCGGTTTATCGCTGCGAGCTATTGACCATCAACCATATCGCTAGCGATAGCTACAAGTTCTCCGTCAAGTACGCCGCTTACAATGGCGCCACCTACAAAGGTACGGTTTACCGTGTCTACGATGCCAATGGTAAAGAGGTCTACAACACTGCAAATGGCAAGTTCAATGGCTTTACTGCCGGTAACTACACTGTCAAAGCCTTCATAACCGTGTCGGTCAACGGCAAAGACGAAACCGTTACTAGCGACGGCTGCACCAAGACTTTCACCATCAATTCTAGCCAAAATGACCAAGACAAGCCTAAACCAGACAAACCATCCGAACCAACACCAAAACCACAGGAGCCGTCGAAGCCAGTAGAGCCATCCAAACCGACAGAACCCTCAAAGCCATCAAATCCAAGCAAGCCTACAGAGCCTTCGAAACCGTCAAATCCGAGCAAACCGGCAGAGCCAAAACCATCAACACCATCACAACCATCAAATCCAGAGCCTTCGAAACCGGCTACGCCAGCTCAGCCACTGAAGCCAGCTTCTCCATCAAGTTCATCAAAAAATTCAACACCTTCTAATACAAGCACACCAGCCAACCCAGCTCCAGCAACACCATCGGCATCGGCGACCGCTACAGCCACCAATTCCTCCGCATCGAATAACACCTCTAGTACTAATACCACCACACCTAGCGAATTACCAAAAACCGGTATTAGCAGTGCACTAGGGCTAATCGGTACTGGTTCGCTCGGTTACGCAGCGTACGCCTATACCGTATCGCGCCGACAGCGCTAACAAAAAAACAAGTTTGACCGCTCGCACCTTATTATAGCTCCCGCTCAAAAGCGGGAGCTATAATTTTGCTCGCAAAGAAATTCCTATCGCAAAATGTGGTCCTAGAGAATATACAACCCACTTACAATTCGTATAAAGTTTTAGTTCAGAGTTCGTTTTACCAGTTGGCGAGTGAAGAGTTCCAGTGTATCGCCAATCTCTAACGATAACTTATGCTGTGTTCTTAAACTAAGGCCACACATTTCGCCCTCAAAGACTTCCTTCGCCTCCTGTTGCTGACGCTGAACGTTAGTAACCTCCACCTCGGCAATCTGTTCATCACCGCGTTTGACGCGTACCAACAGATTCGGCGTTACCTTTCCGTGCAGTACTTCGCCACCGCAAATTACTTCATCGCGCATTGTCCGGAAAATACCTTTGACTTCAAGTTTACCAATCTCTGTTTCAACCACATCCGGCGACAAAAGCGTTTCCATGCTTTTGCGAGCATCGTCCAGCAACTCATAAATCACATTATAAGTCCGTACCTGCACATGATCTCGACTCGCCAAGCGCTTCACTGCCGGTGGCACTTCGACGTTAAAGCCATAGATAATCGCTTTTGAACTATCCGCCAACCGTACGTCGCTCTCGTTGATATTGCCGACACCACTACCGATAATTCGCATGTCAATCGCTCCGTTAGTGTCAACTAGCCGCAAGCTATCCATTACCGACGTCAATGAACCTTGTACGTCAGCTTTGACTATAACGTCGAACTCCTCACTATCGTGTTTCTGTGTCATTATTTTCAGCAAATCAGCACCTGTCAAATTAGTGCTAGCCGCTTGCCTCTCAGCTTCAATCCTAGTTCGTTCAACCTGCGCGCGAGCGGCTTTTTCATTTTTTACTACAGTAAAGATATCACCAAATTGTGGCAACTCCTTAAACCCAGTGACTATTACTGGCGTCGATGGTCCGGCCGACTTGATGGCTTCGCCGCGGAAATTAGCTAACGTACGCACCTTGCCATACGAAGTACCAGCGACCAGAAAATGACTCGGTTTCAGCTGACCTTGCTCGACTAGTAAATTCACCACCGAACCACGACCCTTTTCCATATGCGCTTCAATTACTAGACCTTCCGCCGGCACATCAGTATCAGCTTTCAGCTCTTCCATGTCAGCCACCAATAGCACCATATCTAGCAGTTTATCGATATTTTGGCCGGTTTTGGCACTAATCGGCACCATAATCGTGTCGCCACCCCACTCTTCTGGGTTCAGCCGGTACTCACTAGCTAGCTGCGCTTTGACGCGATCGATATTAGCACCGTCTTTGTCAATTTTGTTGATAGCTACGACAATTTTGGCATTAGCATTGCGCGCAAATTTAATCGCCTCGACAGTCTGCGGCATTACACCGTCGTCAGCCGCCACCACAATCACTACCACGTCGGTTAGTACCGCACCATGCTGTCGCAGCGCCGCAAAAGCTTCATGGCCAGGCGTGTCAAGCAACGTAAGTACTCTATCGCCACGTTTCGTCTGGTAAGCGCTAATATGCTGAGTAATGCCACCAGCCTCGCCTGCCACCGTTTTCATACCAAGAATCGTATCTAGCAAAGTGGTCTTGCCGTGGTCAACGTGACCCATTACCGCCACAATCGGCGGCCGTAGCGATGCCTTGTCGGACGGCTTATGCAAATGTTGCGTCGCTGCAGCACCAACATCTTTTCGCTTCAGCTGTACAGCAATTTTCAGCTCTTCGACGATGATCTCCGCAGTCTCGAAATCAATCCGCTGATTAATAGTCGCTACGATACCGTTCTTGAATAATTCACCGACAAGCTGCGTCACAGGTAAGTTCAAGGTCTCAGCCAACTCTCCAACCGTAATTGAATCGGCAATGGTCAGAATCTTTTCTGGTTGGCTCATATCTCTCCTTTCTACCCGCAGCTTATCGGGACAATTACTCACTAACGCGAGTGTTATTTGGTTTTTTTCTTATCGCCTAAACTCAGGCTAATCTTGCGGCCTTCTTTGTCGATGTCAAGGATTGCAAATTCTTTGCGCTCGTTTAACGTAAAGACCTTCTCTGGATCAGCGTCACTGCCGTTGCCAAGTTCTGAAATATGCACCAGCGCCTCAACCGCCGGACTAATTTGCACAAAGGCACCAAACGGCGTAATCCGAGTAACTGTACCCTCAACTTTTTGACCTTTTTCAAGTTTTTCAACCTCGTCAAGCCACGGATCTTTAGTTAGCTGCTTCATACTCAAACTTAGGCGATCCTTGTCGATCGAGATAATCTTAGCTTCTACCGACTGGCCGACCTTAACATAGTCGCTAGGATTGCTAACACGCTCCCAACTAATCTCCGAGATGTGAATCAACCCCTCAATACCATCTACATTAACAAATGCACCGAAGTCAACCACACCAGTAACTACACCTTTAACAGTATCGCCAACTTTCAGAGTAGCAAACCGCGCCGCCAGACCGTCTTTGATCGCTTCTTTTTCTGAAAAAATCAATTTGTTTATCTTGCGATCGCAATCGAGGATACGAACTTTCATTGATTGGTTAACCAACGCGTTCAGGCGAGCTAAGATTTCGTCCTTGTCGGCGCTACCGACGCGTGGATAATGTTCGGCGCTCAGCTGCGAAACTGGTAAGAAACCGCGTACGCCTTCGTACTCTACCAACAATCCACCACGATTTGCATCATACGGTGTAATTTCAACAATTTCACCTGCATCAAAACGTGTTTGAATTTCTTCCCAACCTCGATCTTTTGCTGCTTTACGTAAGCTCAACAAGCTATAACCGTTATCAAGCTCAGAATCTATAACACTAGCCGACACTTCATCGCCAACATTCAACTGCCGGCCGAAACCGACTTCGCGACGAGGTACATAGCCCACACCATGTGCGCCCAAATCTATTAATACTTCATGTTTACGGACACTCAAAACATGCCCTGTTACCATTTCACCTACGACAAGTTGCTTCGCATCGCCGCCAGCCAATAGGTCATCCATCGTAATCGTGGCTTTTGCCATAAATACGCTATCAGCAGATACCCACTACCGGGTAATTTCTGCTAATTCTCCTTTCTTAACGTTAATATTTCTCGAGCAACACAAAACAATGCGAACTCAATCACTTATTAGTATAACCTATGCTACCTCTAATGTCTAGACCAAGCGACGTGATTTGGCATAGGCGACCACTAATCCTAGCAAGCCTGCACCAGCAACAACTGTCAAAGCATCGTCAACTGGGCCAGTTTTTGGCAGACTATTAGCCTCGTAACCAGTCTTTGGCAATTTATTGTTAATAGCAGCAGACGGACCAGTCGAGCTAGCAGAGTTACCATTATTACCAGCAGCAGAACTAGAGTTATTCTGGTTATTCTGAGCATTAGCCCCGGCACCTTGCGCTGCCGACGAACTACCGCTGTTATTTTTCTCCTCTTGCTTCTTCAGCGTGTCAGCTAGAGATGACTTTTTATTTTTATCATCCTCTTTTTTGGCATCTGTTTTAGTAGGGCTATTCGAGTTATTAGCACTGTTGTTCGTTTGTGTATTATCTTTATTTTGTTGATTTTGAGTTTCTTTCGTCGTTTCAGATTTAGAAGTTTCAGCTACTTGTTGTGTATCTATAGAGGTCGTTTCGCCGGAGTGACGCACCATATATACGCCACCCATAAACGCTGCCGCCAGCGCCGTTCCCACCAGCACGAAACCAACTACTGAACCTCTATCGTTGCGATGTGCCACTTTGGTATATCCTCTCATAATTACGTTTATTTCTATATTATACACCTTTTCTAGAATAATATCAACTATACCCTCTATAGCCAGCTATGATACGATAGATTCATGATAATAACGATTGATACTGGCGGAACAAAAACTCTCATCGCTTCATTTTCTAGCAACGGACATATGGGTAAATCTTTTAAATTTCCTACCCCGAAAGAGCCAAAAACTTACGTCGCCGAGCTCAAGCGTGTCGTACGCGAACACTACTCTGACAAGAAAGTTGACGCCATCGTCATTGCTCTGCCTGGCATCATCAGAAACGGTACTGCTGTTTGGTGCCAAAATCTCGGCTGGGCAGACTTTCATGCTGCCCGTTTGTTGAGAGATTTGTTACCAGGCGTGCCAGTCCTCATCGAGAACGACGCTAACCTGGCAGGGCTTGCCGAAACGCGGCTTTTGCGCACAATTCCCAATTGTTCGCTCTATGTCACCGTCAGCACCGGCATCGGTACCGGCGTCTGTACTAATGGCTACATCGATCCAGGTATGCGATACAGCGAGGCTGGACGAGCATTAATAGAATATGGCGGCAAGATTCACTCCTGGGAAAGCTTCGCCTCAGGGCGGGCTATTGTTGACGCTTACCACAAATTTGCCCGCGACATCACCAGCAAGCGCACCTGGAAAAAAATTGCCGATCGCATATCGCGCGGTTTTCTAGCAGTAATTCCAATAATCCAGCCGGATGTTATTATCATTGGCGGCAGTGTTGGCACTTATTTCGACCGCTACGGCGATTATCTGCGCGATATTTTAATTGCCCATCTGCCACCGCACATTCCTTGCCCAAAAATTATACAAGCACGCCACCCCGAAGAGGCAGTAGTATACGGATGTTATTATTATGGAAAAGATTTCTTGGCTCTTGCAAAAAATAAACGCTGACGCCAGCAATCAGCCAAAGCTCAAACACCTCACCATAATATCAGGTGAGGTGTTTCGTTGGAACTATACTGCTTGCGCTATTACCTATGACCCAAACGACCCCCACTTTTGTGAGCATTTACTTCATGAATATGGACACGCCCTACTCAATCACTCCGGCTATTCACGCGATATCGAGCTAATTGCCATGGAACGCGCCGCTTGGCAAAAAGCGCTAGAAATCGCTGATAAACTTTCTGTAAGAATAGATAACGAGCTAATCGAAAACGATCTCGACACCTATCGCGACTGGCTACATGCCCGTTCACAATGTCCGTATTGCCAATCAACTGGCTTGCAGACTAGCATGAACGAGTACTCCTGCTTGATTTGTAATCATTCCTGGCGCGTTAACCAAGCCAGAAACTGTCAACTGCGACGTTATCTCAAATAATTATAGAAAAGTGCCTCTGACTTGAGACACTTTTACCTATAGTCATAGTCGATATGTATACAATTATGCCGCTAGAGTAACGTCATTTTGCATTATCACCGCTTTTGTCTTACCACGCCGACTAATGCGGCCACCTTTGGCGCCAGCAATTCGTGCTAATTCTGGGTTAGCCGCAAAGCCACCCGTGTGTCCATTCTGGCCGCCCTTGCGACCAATTTTTGCGTAAAAGTTCGGGTCTTTTGCCAAGTTTTTTTGCGCTGCCTTCATGCCACCAGCTTTTGTTCCTGCCATACCTGTTTCTCCCGCCCATTTTTAGGGCAATATTAAAAGGGTCTCTCTACCTCTGTAAAAGATAGATGAACCCTCGCTTTATCTCACATATGCTATGTGTACATTTTTATATTAGCACAAACATCACAAAGTGTCAATGGTTACAAATCGCAAAATTATGTTATAAAAACTATTGCACTTATGCACCTGGTGCGATATTATAGATATGCACCTGTTTGAGCCTTCAAAACTACGAGGTTCACCACTAAAACAGTTCTCGTTTTCTGCGAGATTCGAGAATAAGGAAATAGCGCTCCTCTGAGAGCGTTATTTTGTTTGCTATAATTACCACATGATAGTTAGATTCAAGGCCAAAGAAAAAGACTGACCAACGATAATACACAAAACGATTATAAGAGTTTATGAGCGAAGCTTAAAAGGCAGTCAAAATTCAAAAACGAAACCAGTGCTTAAACACAAAAAAAGACCCTCCTATACGGAAGGTCTTTTTTATAATTCGGCACCGTGCTAGATTCCCACTTGCGCAGTATTATCGCCGCTGAGGA
>ERZ773005.522-NODE-522-length-28752-cov-6.377566_pt1 | contig 28752 bp, 22 predicted proteins | sample MGYA00580666_ERZ773005 | MGnify/ENA primary metagenome ERZ773005 (study PRJEB29015, sample SAMEA2737999) | human oral metagenome | biome: human oral; feature: human-associated habitat; material: dental | place: China | collected 2061 ...
CCGTTCGACTTGCATGTGTTAGGCGCGCCGCCAGCGTTCATCCTGAGCCAGGATCAAACTCTCCGTTCGGAAGCCCGGGCACGCAGGCCCGGGTAAGACGCTTCCGTGACGTCCCGTCGACCCGGCCCTTCTCATCTTCGGGGCCGGCCCCCCCGAGGGGGGCCGGGCTCCCGTGAGACGGGTCCGTCTCGTTTTCGGAAATGTGGTCCGAATGTCTAGGATTCCATGAATTCGCTTGCGTCACAGTATCCGGCTTTCAAGGTTCCCCGCGCCTCAGGGCTCGCCCTCGGCGCGAACGGTTATGTTACGCGCCGGGCCGGGCCGCGTCAATGGAAAAATGAAAGAACGCCGTTATAGTTTTTTGCCTCAGGGCTTTTTCAGCCGGAACCGCAGATGACATCCAACGAATGAAATATGGATACGATTTCACATTGCCGCACGATGCGCAAAGGCGGTCATTCCCGTAGAAACACAAGCGAATCGGGTGCGGACGATGCCGCATCGAAGCGATACCCAAGGGCATCGAAGGCCGTAAGCTCTAAAGGATCGGAGATGCGCCTGGACGCCATGAATCGCACCATCTCGCCGCGCGCCATCTTGCACCGCACGCCTTTCTGAACGAACTTGCCTTCATTCCCGACCTCGGCGAACGTGCAGTTCACCAACCTGTCGCGGGGCGACAGGAAGCGCTCGACGACACGTGAGTACTCCTTTGAAGCCAGGTTCACGATCGTGCAGCCGCATGCGTCGGGCGAAGGCGCTTCTCCCCGAGCATCCTGCGAACGCCCAAATCTTTCCAGCTCGGACGGCCGTAACGAACGTTCCGATTCGCTCGGATCCTGCCCGACGGACGCCTTCGCGCCCGAAGGCTTGGACCCAGCCGTACTGGCGGGAATAGGAAGTGCGGCAGACGCCTTTGCGCCCGAGGAGTCGAGGCACGGCGGCACCTCGCCGACGACCATGCGATACGGCTTATCCGCCCAGAAATCGTACAGGTCGCGCGTTCCGTCGATGCGGGCCTTCGCACCCATCTCGAGGCGATACGGCACGATGCCGTCGAACGGGCGCAGCGCCCCGTAGAGTCCCGAAAGAATGACGAGATGCTCCTGAACGTACGCAAGCTCGTCTTCGTCGAACACCGCGGGAGCCATATGCTTGAACGCGATGCCGTCGTACGCGAGGATCGCGGGCGTGAGGTTGCGCCCCGGAATCGAGGCATGGACGCTATCGTAGCTCTCACGCGCAAGCGCGTCGCTGCATTTCCAAAGAGCCTGGGCCTCGTCGAGCGCCAACCCACGCAACCAGGAAAGGATGCGGCGCGCCTGGCGTTCGTAGAGAGGCACGGTCGCGCATGCCAGCGCGTCCGATCGCTTCATCTGCTTCGTCGGAGATACGATTATCTTCAAGCAGGATGCCTCATGCCCCGAATCCACGCAGACGACCTCCCTTCATTCATTTCTGCCTATGCAGCCGCATGCGGCGGATGCACCATGGAACGGAGGCCGTCCCGCGCAGAATGCGCGTATCACGCTCCGGCCCCGCACGGCGTCGGATCGAGAACGTCAGGCCCTCGAAAGCACGCATCATCTACGAGGATCTGCCGTCGAGCAGGTCGAAGAGCTCCTGACGCGAGCGGACGCCCGGCTTCCTGCAGATGCTCTTGCAATGGTACTTGACCGTGTTGTCCGCAATGCGAAGATTTTCGGCGGTATAGGGCACGCTGCAACCTCCGCGCTGCAGCGTGCCGCCTTCGGCTTCTCCGCGCATGCGACGCGTTGCATGGCGGTCGGGTCTATCGGTCCTCCGCGCCTTCGCCGGATGCGACGGATCCATCCGTCGCATCAGCGGCGTGATCTTCAGAACCGGAAGCCTTCTCGCCTTCGCCGTCCATCGTGTCGTGCGCATCGCTGCGCGGGCCCGCAGCGGCATTGCCCGAACGTTCCCCGAACTCGTCGGCGCCGCCGATGTCTTCGGATGAACCGTCGGATGCGGATGCCGCATCGTTCGAATCGGATGTCGTCTCCTCGAGACCGGCCGTGCCCGCTGCAGGATCTCCGACTGCATCGTCTGCGACGTGTTCATCGTTCGCCGGCGCCTTCGCGCCCATGTCCTTGAACACGTAGGTCTTGCCGTGGATGACGACCGTTCCATCGGGGTTGAACTTCATGCTGTTCAAAGGTGCAGCCGGAAGCTCGAACAGGCGATGCGTGAACTCGTCGGCGGTCATGCCGTACATGGCGCTGTACTCGGCGATGAGCTCCTCGTCGCTCTTCTGGCTTCCGCCTCCTTCGAACTGCTCGACCGTGATATCGGGATGCGCGGCGCTCGGATCGTTGAAGACGACCTTGGTGGACCCGTCGTCGTAATACAGAACCCAATAGGAGCTCTGCTTCACGATGCGCACGACCTTCTTCTCATGCTGGGTTCCGGGCTTCTCTTCGCCTTCCCCAGGATTCTGGGCACCGGGCTCTTCCCCGTGCATTCCGGAATCGGCCTCTCCGCCCGGATTGTCGGAGGCGGCGCCGGCGTTCTCGCCCCAATCCTCCTTGTCCTTGGGCCGCGCTTCGGGATGCAGCACGAGGTATTTGAGCGTCGCGACCACATCGCGGGCGGAATAGCCGTGGAACTCGTTGAACGGCGGCTTCGAGAGCTGGATGATGGTCTCGATGGACGCATAGTGGAAGTGGTTCTGATGCGGGATGACGAAGCGTTGGTTTTCTCGATCGAACCTGGTCGTGTACGTCACATTCCCGTACGTGATGTATTCGAGGGGCACGATGAGCTTGGCCTCGACGTCGTCGTAGGTGAACTTCTCATTTTCGTCCAAAGGTTTGAAGGCGTGGCCGTGGTTCGCGTCGTAGTCTTCGATCTTGATATTCGGATACAGCGCGCTCGGATCGTCGTGGGTGACGCTTTCCGTTCCGTCGGCATGATGGATATGCCAATGGTCCTCATGCTTCTCGATGCGCACGACGCGTTTGGGATCGTTGGGATCCTGCTCGGCGGGCTTGGCGGGCTTTTCAGGCCGCGCTTGACCGCCTCCTCCGTGGCTGCCCTGGTATTCGCCGATCGCAATGTTGGGGAAGGCGCTGCGCGGATCGTCGTAGGTGATGTATTCGGTGCCGTCGGCCGTATAGGCATGGTAGTGATCGGCATGCTTCAGAATCTTGACAATGGGCTTGCGAGCCAGCTCGCGGATGCTGACGACCCGCACGAAATCGAGCCCGGGAGCGGACGGCTCGTAGCTGCTGCCGCCCCCGCCATTACCGCCGGGAACGTACGGGGCATATCCGCCGTCGTCATCGTCGGCGTCGGAGGCCGCATGGCTGGAAGACGAGTGCCAGCTGTGATCGGCATGGCTTCCCGTATAGGTGCCGATACCGATATGGGGATACAGGGAGCTCGGATCGCTGTACGTGATGAATTCCCGTCCGTCGGCGGTGTAGATGTGGTAGTGGTCGCCATGCTTCAGGATGCGCACGACATCGTTGCCGTTGACGCGGCGCAGCTCGTCGGCAGATACGACCTTCGCGGTGTTGGTCAGGTCGGATGCACTCGTGGCTTTCGTGGGATCGGTATACGTGATGATCTCGCGTCCGTCTTTCGTGAAGACGTGCCAATGGTCGCCATGCTTGACGATCTTGACGATTTCGTCGGACGATACTTCAGCGTCTATCAGGATCTCGGTCGTATCGTCGACCGCGTAGGCAGCCGGCTTCTCCGGAACGGCGGCAGGCCGAGGATCGCTCGGTGCTGAAGCTTCATCGGCCGCCGTCCTTCCCGTCAGGCCCGCCGCGAAGACGGCGCCGATCGCAAGCGACGCGGCAAGCACGCACGCCAATGCCGCTCCTGTTTTCTTCCTCATGTGAAAAGCTCCTTATCGAACCATCGCGCCATACGCAGGAGGCGCAAATCCTAACCGTAAACCGCATGCGCCGCCCGATGCGGCATGCATTACTCGAACGACCGCATCAACGCCTCAAGATTCAGCTCCATGAGCTTCAGGTAGCCCATGTCCGCCTCCTCTTCCGTCAGGCTTTCCATCGTGTACAGCGTGTCGGTCTTCGTTCCCGTGTTCTCGGCAAGCGTCTCGGCCACCTTGGGCGTCGCCTTGCCTTCGAAGAAGATGGTGCGGATGCCGTGCTGCGTGACGTAGTCGGCGATGGTGGCAAGCTGGCTTGCGGACGGCTCGTCCTCGGGCGAGATGCCCGTGACGGCGACCTGCGTGAGACCGTAGTCGTTCGCAAGGTAGTTGAACGCGGCGTGCGACACCACGAAACGTTTCTTATCGGGATCGACCTTCGAAAGCTTGTCTTCGAACTTCTCGTCGAGCGCCTTGAAATCGGCCTGCGCGGCTTCGAGGTTCGCACGGTAGTAGGGCTCGTTCCCAGGATCCATCGCGCTCAGCTTCTGGTAGATGGTATCGAGTTCCACCTGCGCGTTCTTCACGCTCAGCCAGGTATGCGGGTTCACGCTCGAGCGATCGCCCAGATCGGCGTCCTTGCTCTCGAGCAGCGTAAGCCCTTGGGACAGGTCGAGGAACTTCCCGTCATCCCCTGCCGCATCCTTCAGGCCGTCGATGAACCCCTCCATGCCGGCACCGTTGTAGACGATCAGATCCGCTTGGGAGATCTTCGCCATCTCATCGGCCTGAAGCTCGAAATCATGCGGTTCCTGATTGCCCTTGATGACGGTGCGCACGTCCATCTTGTCTCCTGCGATGCGCTTCGTCAGATCGTACACGGGAAAGAACGTGGCGTAGACGACCGGCTTGTCCTGGGCCGCCTCCTGCCCGCCATCGTTCGCGGCCCTGGCTCCGCATGAGCAGAGCACGCATGCGACCACACCCGCGACTAGAGCCGACACCACCTTCTTCGCTGCATTCCCCAACACGTCTTCTCCTTGCTCCTTTCGTGCAATAAAACGAATTTGAATATCGTTTTCAATTTATAACCCGCAGAACGTACCACGTCTCTCACGAATAGTCATCCCCCGATATGAAAAAACCGCCCGGAGGTTATCCGGGCGGCGTACGCGAATCTCCTAGCCCAAGGCCTCTGCCGTCGCTACAGCTCTCCGTGCCATAGGGCGAGGCGCTCGTAGAGAATGCGCGTCGAATCCTCGTAGGCCGCGGCACCGGCCTCGGAGGTTCCTCCGAGCATGATGTCCCATCCCGATCCAAGCCCCTCAAGATCGGGCGAGAACGCATGGCCGGCACCGGGATAGACGTGCGCCTCGAAGCGTTCCGACTGTGCTGCCAGGCCCTCCGCCGCAACCTCGCTTTGCCACATGGCATCCTCGTCGCCGGCGAAGAACAGGGCGTTGCCTGTGAACCCCGAGAGATCTATCAATGTATTCTCGTCGGCATTCGCGGCGGCCGTTTCGTAACACGCGCGATACGAGGGAGGATAGCCGGTGGCAAGATCCCACAGAAGAAGGGCCGTGATGCCGGCGTCGGCATTCCCCTGCGACACGAAGGGCACGGGATCGCCTTGATAGGTGAAGCTCGGAAGCTCTTCTGAATTCTTATAATCCAAGCCGAAGTAACTATGATCGGCCGGAGCGAAGTTGACGAGGTTGTCGATCGCGAAGCCGTGCGTAACGAGCTCGGCGCTGAATTCCGCTCCCTTCGACGAACCTACCACGGTGATGGGCCTCGGATGGTCTATGGAACCTTCGATATATGCCTCGACTTCGTTAAATTGCTCGAGCGGAACGTTCGCGAGCGTAGAGGCCTGGCCCTCCTGGCCCCAGAAGTAAAGCGCAATCACTTCATAGCCCTGCGCGCAAATCGCCTCCGCCTGGTCATAGGCCGGCGACCCTTCGGAACCGCCATAGACGACGACGGTGCCGGGATGCGTGCGCCGCTCGGGGATGAAATGGAACCCCTTGAGGTAATCGCCCTCGATCGCCCTGATTCCGTCGTTCGTCTCGTACGAGGCTTCCGCACCCATTGCGGCGATATTGCCCATAACCGTATACATAGAAGCGTTATGCCAGCGCAACCCGGCGATTGCGATTATGATGAGCACCACGGCGAAGATGATGGCGCCCATCGCTCGAAGCAGCATCACCTTGACCTTGCCCGTAGACCTTGCCTTTCCCATGACATCCTACCTTTCTCCGCCGCTTCGATAACGCGCGAGCGCTTCGTCCAACGCGCGACGGGCATGCTTTTCCTTGAAATGGAACAAGACGCTCAAGGACACCAGAACAACCAGGAAGACGACCGTGAACGTGGCCCATGAGACGACGTTTCCGATGGGGAACCATCCTGCCAGGATCGCGATTACGGCGAACACGGTATACAGGCTTATCCCGAAGAGAATCGTACGCAGGACGTATCCCATCCGCTTGATGACCGCAGCGGTGAAGAACACGAATTGCAGCCCTGCTGAGATAACGCACGCGCCGAGCGTCCCCCAGCCATACATGATGCCCGGCCGAGCCTCTTCGTCGCCGAAGACGAACCCGAGTGCCAGGCCTGTAGTCATGAAGATCGTGAAGAGCACGCATACCATGATCAGGAATGTCTTGACATGCTGTTTCGGCGTTTCTTCCTCATACCCTACGATATCGTCGCGATTCATGGCGCATTCCTTCCCATCGAGGCCGGCTAGCGCAGGCCGAGCTTATGCTTGATATCGGATGCATATTGACGCGATATCACGACGTCCTCCCCGTTCTCGAGCGTTGCAAGGAGGCGACCATTGATATCGGGTCTTAGCGCCTTGATGCATCCGAAATTCACGACGCATGACCGCGAGACGCGCAGGAAGTCGCATGCGCGAAGGCGCTCCTCGACCTCGTAGAGCGGCATCCCCACGTCGAGCACGCCTTGCTCCATGTAGGCGAACGTCTTCTTGTCCACCGACTCGACGTAGAGCACCTCCTCCGCCGCCGCGACGCGGGTGCGCCCATCCTCATCGACGCCGGTGATCTTGCTATCGCGCAGGCGCAGGCGCGTCACGATGCCGGCCACCTGCTCGTCGATCGCAGGGCAGCGAATCGACACCTCCACGTCTTGAAGACCCTCGTCTTCGATGATGGTTATCTTCATGGTCCGTCCTTCGTGCCGGTTTCCTTCAGACCGAGCGTTCCTTACGTTAAGGAGCATACGCCATGGCATCACCCGACCGCACGATGGCGAACCAAGGTGCATCCTGCGCATCCTAAGGCGCGCGAATCGACGATGGCATGCCGACGACACGACTCTTCCGTGCTATCATTCGTGGCCTGCACGCATGATTCCGCCTACAGCGAAGGGGGGTTCTTTTGGTTCGCGAGGTACTGGAAGAGAGCCCCGCCGTCGGGTTTCGCCTCGCAGCCTTCCCCTGCTTCTCCCTCGCGTTCTTCGGCATCGGCTTGACGAGGCTTTGGTATCAATACAACCTCTATAACCTGCATTTCTCCGCAGATTCGGGCATCGCCACCGTCGCCGCGAACCTCATTCGCGTCGGCGTCATCGTCGTTTTGCTCGTTATCGCGCGGAAGGCGGAGCTTTCGCAGAGGGCGAGGCGGATCCTCGTCTGGGGATCGATGGTCCTCATGACGCTCGCAAGCCTCTGCTACTTCGTCGAGCTGCATGTCGGAACGACCTCGTTCGAGTATCTGCGCTACGTATTCACAGGATTGGGCCTCGTCTGGGGCGCAGGCATGTGGATGGATTTCTTCGACAGGCTGAAACCTTCCGAGGCGCTGCTGTACTGCGCGGGAGGACTCGCGCTCTCCTGTCTGCTCTCGCTTGTCGCAGGCTACCTCACGACCGACGTCTTCGCGCTGTTCAATCTCTTCTTGCCGGCGCTCTGCGTGCTGGCTTGGCTCAGGGCCATGAAGGTGCTCGATCTCAGGGGCGATGCATCGCGCGCCCATCGTCCCTTCGACACGCTCTTCGAAGGGACCGAGAAAAGAGGCGTCGCGCAGATCGTGGCAGCCCTCATGCTGTTCGCCTTCGCATTGGGCATGGGGCTCGGATACCCCGACGGCAGCCTGAGAGAGCTGAGCCAGACGATCCGCAGCGTTCACCAGCTGCTCGTGGTCGCAGCCGTCGCCCTGCTGCTGCGGTGGGCGCTCGTCAGGAAAGGCCGTTTCACGTTCACCGCTTTCTGGTGGTTTATAAACGTGCTTATGATATTCAGCATCCTGCTGCTCATGAGCGATTGGGGTCCTTCGATCGACGCGAGCGCGTTCCTCCTCACGAACGCGATCAGCTTCTTCTACAGCTTCGTCTTCTTCACCTGCTATATGATCGGGCGGCATTCCGCGCGGCATCCCATGTACCTGCTGGGCATCGCCTACGGCGGAACGCTTCTGACGATGTCGCTCGGACGCATCCTGGGATATGCGACCTACCAGATGCTGAGCGATTCGCTCCCCGTCGTGATAACCATGTCGATCGTGGTCGTCGCGGAAATGGTCATGGCGCTTCGCCCCGACATGCTGCACGGACGCGAGCTGTTCGGCACGAAGGAAGAATGGTCTTGGGATACGGGCGGACGCGCCTCGATCGAACGCGACGGGAATGGGCATGAAGACGCGGGCGTCAAGGACGTGCGCGCACGGAGCGGAAACGACGGCATGGGCGTTCCCGTCGAGAAGAGTCTCGGCGGGTCTCGGCCGCAGATCGCGGGGTTCGCCGATAGATTCGGGCTATCGGACACGGAAAGGCGCATCGTGACGCTGATGTCCCACGGCCGAAGCCGGAAGATCATCGCGTCGACGCTCGGGTATTCCCAGAACACCATCAGAAACTACACCCGCAACATCTACGCGAAGGCCGGCGTGCATTCCAAGCAGGAGCTTCTCGATCTTCTGGATCCGGAAACCAACGTATGACCGCACGGCAGCGGGCTGAGATGCGATTTTTCGTGTCTCGAGCTGCATGAATCGACGGCAATACGCCGACAATGCATCCATGCGAGAGGAACGAAGATCCAAGCCGGAGGTGCATTGCGGCATGCAAACCCCGCGCATCGAGAAAAGACGATGCGCGGGGACCGAATCAAGCGAATGCCGCCGATTTCGATGCGCCTCTCTGCGATCTTGGACGTACGTGCCCGTGATGTCGCGCGCCTAGGCGGTCGCGCCGGCGTATTCCGCGGCGTTCTTGCCCGCGTTGCGGCCGAAGGTCATGCAGTCGCAGATGGCGTTGCCGCCCAAGCGGTTCGAGCCGTGGATGCCGCCGGTGCATTCGCCGCAGGCATACAACCCTGCGATGGGATTGCCGCCGTCGTCGACCGCCTGGGATTCGACATTGATCTTGATGCCGCCCATCGTGTGGTGCACGGTCGGCACCTTCCTGCAGGCGTACCAGGGCCCTTCGGTCATCTGGGCGTCGGCCGTGTTGTCGGCCTTGAAGCCGAACTCGTCTTCCTGCGAGCCGTCGACGATGGCGTTGTAGGCGTCGATGGACGCCTTGAGCTTCGCGGGATCCATGCCCGTCGCCGCGGCAAGCTCTTCGAGCGTATCGGCTGCGACGATATGCTTCTGGGCAAGCATGTTCTCGACGGTGGCACCGTTGCGGTCGGGCGTGGTCGGAGAAGGGTAGCGCAAAACGTTCACGACGACCCAGTACGTCGATTCAGGCTGGGCGAAGATGGCCTTGCAGAGCGCGTCGCGCGCCGCGCCTTCGCTCACGAACCGGTCTCCATCCTTGTTGACGAAGATGCGATTGCGCCCTGACGTGCGAATATCCTCCATCAGGCCTGTACCGGGCGTTCCGCATGGATGCAGTTGGATGTCGGCCAAGCCGGTAAGCGCGGCCCCTGCCCCTTCGGCGAGCTTCAGGCCGTCGCCCTGCGCGCAGGGTTTGATATTGGTGCAGCCGATGCGGTCGTCGAGCACGACGTCCTTCCAGACTCCTGTGTTGACCTCCTGGCGATACGCGACATTCGCTCCGAAACCGCCCGTCGCGATGACGACCGCAGGAGCCTTCACGGTGACCTCCTTGCCGCCGCGATGCAGGCCCGTAACGCCCGTCACGGCACCGCTCGCATCGGTGACGAGGATCTGGGCGGCCGTCTCGTCGACGATCTGCACCGTGGCGCCGGTGTCGTCGATGTAGCGCTGGAACGCCCGGATATACGCGTTGCCGTACGGGGTTGCTGGATAGTGGCTGCGCTGGCCGAGCGAACCGGTGGCCGAACCGACCTCGTCTTTGAAGCGGACTCCAACCGATTCCATCCAATGGACCGAATCGAGCGCATTGTCCGTAAGGAAATGAACGAGCTCGGGGGTTCCCTCGTTATGCCCTCCTTCGAGGGTGGCTTCATAGAAGGTCTCGACCGAATCCTCGATGCCCTGCTTCTCCTGACGTTCGGGGTCGACGGCGTTCAGAGCGCCTTCCGAGACGTTGGTCGATCCGCCGAGGATGCCGCATTTCTCCATGACGACGACGCGCGCGCCGGCCTGGGCGGCGGAAATGGCTGCAGCGAGGCCCGCCCCGCCTCCTCCGACGACGCAGACGTCGGCCTCGTATTCATCCATGACGTCGTCGGCCGGACCGGCCGCGGCCTCGAGTTCGGACGTGTCTCCGGCCTGTGACGCGCAATCCTTGACGCCCTGCAGGAGGGCCGCGCTCGTGATGCTCGCGCCCGTGACGGCATCGCATGCGAGCGACTGCGATTTCACGATCGCGTGGGAAAGCGTCCCGATCGCGCTTTTACCGACGCCGAGAGATTCCTGGCTGCCCGAGGCGTCGATGTCGCCCAACGCATGCTTCGTGAAGCTCACCTTCACCGTGAACGGAGCGTTATGTCCGCTCACTTCCGCCGTATAGTCGCCCGGAACGTACCCCTCGAACCCGCCGGCGCCGGACGTTCCGCATCCGGTCGCGAGACCCATGGCGCCGGCCGCGCCGACGAGCGCCGACCCTTTCAAGAACGAACGCCTGCTGTACTCTGCCATGCTTCATCCCTTCCCTTCGAAGAAAACCGGTCCGTCGTCGCGATGCGCGAAGCGGCGGACAGACGCCCGGGATTCCCTCCGCCCGAACGCATGCCCTCGAAGGTAGCGGCGTCATGCGGGAAGAAACAGGCCCAAAGAGGCCCTTCCCTTCGTCCAAAATGTACCTTCTTGGTATTTTCCCTGATTGAAACGTCCCATCGAAACCCCGACGCGCGATCGGCGCAGCGGACGCCGACGCGCGCATCGTGATAGGATGCCTTCATCGGCCCTCGTGCGAGAAGGTGGTTCCATGCTCATCGTTTTCATCATCTTCGCCGTCATCGCGGCCTTCGCTGCGATCCTGCTCGTCAACGCCGCGCGCGTGAAGCCCACGCCCGCGCGCCATACGCTGCCGCCGACCACGGCGCGCGGCTCGGATGCGGCGGTCGAACGCTTCCGCGAGATGCTGCGCATCCCCACCGTATGGGATCGCGAGAACCCGCACGCCGACCACGAGCCCTTCGATCGGTTCGTTCCGCGCATGCGCGAGCTGTATCCGCGCGTCTTCGGGCAGCTCGAGCTCGAGATGGTCAACACCTACGGCATCCTGCTCGCATGGAAAGGCACCGATCCCGAGCTTGCTCCCGTGGTGCTCATGGCCCACCATGACGTGGTCTCCGCCGATCCGGCCGGCTGGACGCACGATCCCTTCGCCGCCGACATAGAGGACGGGCGCATCTGGGCACGCGGTTCGGTCGACAACAAGGCGCTTCTCGCCTGCCTCTACGAATCGACCGAGATGCTGCTGTCCGAAGGTCACGTCCCGAAACGCACCATCTATCTCTGGTCGTCGAACTGCGAGGAAGACAATGGCGACACCACGCCCCTCGTCGTCGAGCTCTTCAAGGAACGCGGCATCCATCCCGCCCTGGTGCTGGACGAGGGCGGCGCCGTCATCGACAATGCGCCGCTGGGCGTGGAGAACGAGTTCGCCATCGTCGGCTTGTCGGAAAAAGGCATCCTGAACGTCTTCATCACCGTGGAGGCGGATGGCGGGCATGCCTCGACGCCTTCGCCGAACGACTCGACGGCACGGCTCGTGGCGGGGTTGAACCGCATCCGGACGAACCCGCACCCCTTCCGCATGTCGTCCGTGCTCGATGCCATGCTGCGCGAGCTCGCAGCTTATGCAGGCTTCGGATACAGGCTCGTCTTCGGCAATCTCTGGCTCTTCCGACCCCTGGTCGTGCACATGCTGAAAAACGATCCTGAAACCGCCGCCATGCTTCATACGACGACCGCCATCACCGAGCTTGAAGGGGCGCCCGCCGCGAACATCATTCCCCGCCGGGCGAACGCGACGGTGAACATGCGCATCGATCCGCGCGACACGCCCGAGGCGGCGCTCGCGCGCGTCCGGGAAGCCTTCGAAGGCGACGTCGCCATCCGTACGCGCGACGGCATCGCGCCTTCGCCGATATCGCCCGGTCCGGGAGACGCAGCCTACGAGTACATCCGCGATATCGTGCATGCGGCCTACCCCGATGCCGGTATGGCTCCTTACATCCAGGTCAGCAGTTCGGATGCCCGGCATTTCCATCGCGCGTTCCCGCGCGTCTACCGGTTCGCGGGCATACTGTTCCGCGGCGATCAGCGCACGCGCATCCATGGGCAGGACGAGAACCTCGACGTGGAAAGCTTCAAGCGCGGCGTCGGCTTCTACTACGAGTTCATCCGCAATCTGGATAGGTTCGGTGAATAGCATGCAAAGCGAATCGGCACGCGAGGAAAGGCCCGGCCGCAGACGTCCGTTCTTCGGCTGGTGGATCGTGGCGGGCGGGTTCCTGCTCATGGCCACCTGCTATACGGTCTTCGTGAACTGCATCCCCCTCTTCCAACCGCGCATCGTAGAGGACCTGGGCATACGCGTCGGACAGTTCAATACCGGCGTATCGCTCTGCACGGTGGTGGCCGTGTTCGCATCGCTTGCCATAGGGCGCCTCATCGATCTGACGGACGTGCGCATCCTCGGCACGTTCACCGTGCTCGTCGCCTTCGCGACGCTGCTCGGCTTCTCGGCGGCTACGCAGCTCTGGCACCTCTATGCGCTCTGCATCCTGGCCGGCATGGTGGTCGTGGCAGGCACGCGCCTGCTTGCGAGCGTGGTCATCGCGAACTGGTTCACGCTCAAGCGCGGGCTCGCCGTCTCGATCGCGCTGTCGGGTTCGGGCGTGGGCGGCGTGGTCCTCTCCCCCGTGACGACGATGCTCATCGAGCAGACCGGATGGCGCACCGCCTTCGTGACGCTCGCCTTCGTCTGCCTCGCGCTCGGGCTTCCCCTCGTGCTGGCATGCTTCCGCAATAAACCGAGCGACAAGGGGCTGGAACCCTACGGAGCCGGTCAGGTTGAGAAGGCCAAGGTCGACCGCTCTCCCGATGCGCCCGTGCGCATCGCGCTCGGATGGAAGGCGCTGCGCCGCAGCGGCGCGTTCTGGATCATGGTCCTCGGCTTCGTGATGATGGGCATCGACAACGGCGCGATCATCACGAACTCGATCTCCAACATGACCTCCGTCAACCTGAACGGCGTCGACGTGGTGACGGGCGGGCACGATCCGCAATGGGCGGGAAACGTCTGGGCGTTCTATCTCGCCTGCGTCATCGCGTTCAAGATCCTGCTCGGACACATCTACGACCGCTGGGGCATGCGCGCAGGCACCGTTCTGGGCACGATCGCGTCGCTTGCCGCCGCCGTTGCCCTCTGCTTCCCGCAGACCGACGCCGGCCCCATCCTGGCCTGCCTGTTCTTCGGATTCGGCACCTGCATGGGCACGGTGGCGCCGCCCATCCTCACGGTCAAGGAATTCGGCAAGGCCGACCTCGGCACCGTGGTCGGCATCGTCACCGCCTTCGAGATGTTTGGCGCAGCGGTCGGGGCCGTGGCGTCGGGCATGCTCTTCGATGCGTACCTCAGCTTCACCCCGGCCTGGATCATGGTCATGGGAGCGACCCTCGTCATGGGAACGGCGCTTCTCTGGTCGATCCGCGCGTCGCGCAAACTCGTGGAACGTGCGATGGCTGAAGGCGCGCCGCTTCTCGTCGAAGGCGAAGGAAGGAACTGAAGCGGAAGGACCGATCGGACGAGAAACCTGAGCCGGAAAGGAGCCGAGAACCCATGCGACGCATGACGACGGCCGCGCTGAAGCGCACGTTTTTCTGCTTCACGCTCTGCCTCGCCCTCCTTGCCGCGGGGTGCGCATGGGGGCCTTCGCAGACGCAGGAGCCATCGCGCGAATACGGAGTGTTCCTCGGCATCAACGGAACCGATATGGAACGGCTCGAAGGATACGACCTCGTCGTGATCGAACCCTCCGAATTCCAGGCGGAGCAGATCGAAGCGATGCATGCCGCCGGCCAGACGGTCTACGGCTACCTCAACATAGGGGCCATCGAGACATATCGGCCCTATTACGGCCGATTCCAGGGCATAACCCAAGGCGTCTACGAAGATTGGCCCGATGAGCGCTGGGTGGACGTGACATCGCCTGAATGGCAGGAATTCATCGTCGACGACCTGGGCAAGACATACGCCGACATGAGTCTGGACGGTTTCTTCCTGGACAATGCCGACGTCTATCATCACTACCCTTCGGAGGACGTGTTCGAAGGGCTGCGCCTCATCATGAAGGGGCTCAAGGAATACGGTCTGCCCCTTGTCGTCAACGGCGGCGACGACTTCGTCCTACGGTGCATCGACGAAGGCGCCGCACCGGGGCTCTTCGACGGAATCAACCAGGAGACGGTCTTCACCCGCATCGATTTCGAACAGGGAACCTACGGCGTGCAGACGAAGGAAGAAAACGCCTATTGGAAGGATTACCTCGCCACCGTCAAGGACTGCGGCCTTTCCGTCTACCTCTTGGAATACGGAGCCGACCGACGGCTTGCGAAGCGCATAGACGCATATTGCCGGGAACACGGCTTCCTCTGGTACGATGCGGAAGGCCTTGCGCTGCAGTAAGGATGGCGCCGAGACCCGGAGCGCAACCGCCCCCTTGTCGCCTACGCCTTTTCGGCGGGAATCGTCTTTATGGCGAAGACGAAATACAGCACGTGGATAACCCAGATCGCCCCGAGGATCATGCGCCCGATCGCAACGCCGTTCATAAGCACGAAGGCGACGCCCATCACAAGAGTCACGCTCGCCATGATGCTCAGCTTGGTCTTCATGGTCATGGACTTCGATCGCACGAAGCTCGCCAGATGCTTTTCGTACAGGCTCGTCCCTAAAAACCAGGCATGCAGGCGCTCGGAACCTTTCGCGAAGCAGAACGCGGTCGCAAGGTAGAACGGCACGGTGGGAATGAACGGCAGGAAGATGCCGATCGTGCCCAGGGCGAGGCAGATCGTCGCCAGTCCGACCCAGAACGCCTTGGTTAGCCTTCTCACGTATCCCGCCTTCATCGTCCGATGGCGCGTCCGGTGGACGCAGACACATTCAATAGATAGATGCAGGTAACTTTATCACAGCCCTTCGGTTTGCACATGCGCCTCTGCGTTATGCGGACATTACAAAATATCCTATTGCTCTATGTTCGCTAAGGTAGTAGATTAGGACATAACCTAATATTAGGATGTACCGGAACCACGGAGGAACACGCCGGCAAAACAGAAGAGACGCGCCTCGTAACAAGGAACCATGACTGCGTTCAAGGAGAGGCAATGGAAGAGAAGAAGCTTGGGCTTTTTCCCCTTGTCGCCGCGATCCTTGCCGGCATGATCGGCTCGGGCGTATACGACATCGGGTATCAGCTGGCCTCGGTCGCCAGCCCCGGCGGCGCGATTCTTGCATGGATCATCTGCTTCGTAGGCATGCTGTTTCTGGTCCTTTCTCTGCAGAATCTTCTCGAGAAAGAACCGGAAGGCGACGGCATATACATCTACGCGCGCAAGGTCGCAGGACCCATAGGCGAGTTCATGAGCGCCTGGGGCTATTGGGTGTCCGGCTGGATCGGCAACATCGCATTCGCAACCATCATGATGATCGCCCTGGGGACGTTCTTCCCCGCGCTCGGCGACACGGGAGCAAGCTGGCCCGCCATCGCCATCGCGTCGATCGTGCTTTGGGGAATCTTCTTCTTCATCAGGCAGGGCGTGGAAAGCGCGATGGTGATCAACTCCATCATCACGATCCTTAAGATCGTGCCGCTCGCGGTGTTCGTCATAGTCACCGTCACGTCGTTCGATTTCAGCGTCTTCACGCAGGACTTCTGGACCAATTTCGCGGGCAATGCGGCCGCAGCGGGTGAAGGATTCAGCTTGGAATCGGTCTTTTCCCAGGCCACGAATTCGATGCTCTCCATCATCTGGCTGTTCATGGGCATAGAATACGCGGCGCTGATGTCCAGCCGCGCGAAAAGCAAGTCCATCGCTTCCAAGGCGTCCATACTGGGTCTCCTCGTCGGCACGCTGCTTCTGTTCGTCATGTCGATGCTGCCCTACGGCCTCTACTCCGCAGACGAGCTGGTCGCCTTGGGAGAACCCTGCGTAGGAAAGGTTCTCGTGGACTTCATAGGCCCGGTTGGTGCAGGGTTCGTGGGAGGCGCGATGATCCTGTCCATCTTCGGCAGCTGGATCAACTACACCTACGGCCCCACCGAATCGCTGCAGACCCTTTCCGAACACGGCCTGCTCACCGAACGCTGGGGCAGGAAGAACGCGCACGGCGTCGCATCGTTTTCGCTGCTCATCACGACGGTGCTGTGCCAGCTGCTGCTCATCACGATGCACTTCACGGAAGACGCGTATAACTTCGGTTTCAGCCTGTCCGGATCGGCCATCCTGGTCACCTGGACCTTCATCGTGCTCTATAACTTCGTGCGCGCCGTCAAGAACCCGCATGAGAAAGGCCGGACGAAAAACCTCGTTATCGGCGGCATCGGCACGCTGTACATGCTCTACGCGATGATGGTCTCGGGCTTCGCGTACATCCTGCTGCTCAGCATTCCGTTCGCGATCGGTCTGGGCTTCTATTTCAACGCCCGCAAGAAAGCCGGAGACGAGCACGTCTTCAGCGCCAAGGAGAAGATCGTCGTCGCTGCGGTGATCCTCGTGGCGATCGGAAGCTCCATCGCCTATGCCGCAGGCCTCGTATAGAACGAACGTCACGAACGAAAGGAGTCGAAAACGATGGGTGCCATCAAGGTGTATTCGGAGGTAGGAACCGTCGAAAAGATCTTGGTTTCGCGACCTACCCGCTACTTCGATGCCGTCCGACCCGAATCGCGCGAGTTCCAGCTGGTCGATGATGTGGTCTGGGGCGAACAGGCCGCGCGGGACCACGATGCGTTCGCAGCGCATCTGCGCAGCGTGGGCGCCGAAGTCGTCTATTTGGAAGACCTGTTCGAGCAGTCCCTCGGCGACGAGGCCGACCGTCGCAGGTTCTTGGATGAATACATGACCGAGGACCGCATCTACGATGACGCGAAACGCGAGCAGATCGCAAATTACCTGCTGCCCATGAACGCGCATGATTTCGCCACCACGCTTATGGCCGGCATAGAGAAGACCGACGTGGCGTCGGTGGAGAAACCTTGGAGCCTTGCCGATGCCCTGCCCGACGATACGCCGGACGATCCCTACGCGATGCATACGAGCTGCAACTTCATCATGTGCCGCGATCCCGGATGCTCCGTCGGCTCCAGCTTCACCCTCAACCGTTTCGTGCAGCGCACGCGCAACCTGGAAACCGTCGTATGGAAGCACGTGTTCGAAAACGTCGAGGAGTTCGCTGGAGGCGCCCAGCTGCTGCATACGAACGACCCGCACGGCGAAACCATCGAAGGCGGCGATATCTGCATCCTATCCCCCGAAGTCATCGCCGTAGGACATAGCTGCCGCACGCTGCCCCAAGCCATCGAACGATTCGCGAAAGCCGTGCTTTCCAGCGGCGACACGTTCAAGAAGGTCGTCGTGTTCGAAATCCCCAAAGGCCGCGCCTGGATGCATCTCGACACCGTGTTCACGCAAGTGGACATCGACAAGTTCACATACTTCCCCGGCATCATGGGCGGCCTGCAGCTCTTCGAGCTGACCTTGGATGCCCATGGCGGCCTGAAGGCCGAATTCACGCAGGAAAAGCTCGGAAAATGCCTGAAGCGTCTGCTGCACCTGCCTGCCGTCGACCTCATACCCTGCGCAGGCGGCGACCCGTACTGGGCCGCCTACGAACAGTGGAGCGACGGAAGCAACACGCTGGCCATCGCGCCGGGTGTCGTGGTCACCTACGACCGCAACCACCGCACCAACGCGGTGCTTGCCGAGCATGGGGTGAAGGTTCTCACCGTTCCCTCAGGCGAACTATGCCGCGCACGCGGAGGCCCGCGCTGCATGAGCATGCCGCTGAGGCGCGCCGACGTCTAACCCTCCCTTACAACCGATGAGGGCCGTCATGCCGAGCGGGAGACGGCCCTCATAGCACCGACAGAACACGATCGAAAGAATAGGACTGCCCATGATCACCAAGAAAGACTTCCTCGACGTGCAGGACTTCACCAAAGAGGAGTTCCTCGAAATGCTCGAGACGATCCGTCTGCTGAAGGAAGCCGACCAGAAGGGCATCCAGCTGCCGCTGCTTGCCCGCACCACGATCGCCCTCATGTTCGACCAGCCCTCCACGCGCACCCGCGTGAGCTTCGAGAGCGCAATGGACAAGCTCGGAGGCGATGCGCTCTATCTTGAGACCAAGACGTTGCACGTAGGCGAGAACCGCGAGACCCTGAAGGACACCGCGCTCGTGCTTTCAGGCATGGTCGACGCCGTCATGATCCGCAACGAGAGCCATGATGCGATCATCGAACTGGCCAAATGGGCGATCGTACCGGTTTTCAACGGCATGAGCAGCGCATTCATGCATCCGACCCAGGCGCTATGCGACGTGTTCACGATCATGGAGAACATGCCCGCTGGCAAGAAGCTCAAAGACGTCAACGTCATGTGGATCGGCGACAACTCCGTCGACCGCAGCGAAGACAACCTGCATATCGGAGGCGTGTGCCGCTCCAATGCGCTTATCGCCTCCATCATGGGCTACACCTTCATCAGCTGCGCCCCCAAGCCAGCTGAAATGCTCCCCCAGGACGTGGCGCTCGTGCAGGCGAACTACGAGAAGAGCGGCGGTCGGTTCATCCAGACCGATGACCCGTACGAATACATCGACCAGGTCGACTTCATCATCACCGATGCGTGGTGGTACCACGGCAGCGACCATCTCAAGGACAAGAAGCTCGACGAGTTCTTCCCCACCTACGCCGTGAACGACGAGCTGATCGCGGCCGCACCGGCATGGGCTAAGGTCATGCATCCGCTGCCCGGCAACCGCGGCTACGAGATCGCCGAAAGCGTCTGGGACGGGCCGCATTCGCTGCTCATCGAGCAAGCGGCGAACCGTTTCCATACCCAGAAGGGCCTGCTCGCCACGTTCATGTATCCGCGCGTGCGCGAGCAGAAAGAAGCGCTGGTGAGCTACTACACCGCACAGGTGGAGCAGGCGCTCACGCAGACCGTGGACAAGATCGCCGGCACCCATTACGACGCGTAGGCCTCGCATGCGGCCGGCGTTCGTTGCGAGAACGTCGACTCCGAAACGCGCGTCGTGAATGGGAAACCCGTCTCCTTGTCCGTCATTCATGCGGAAGCAAGTCCCGTGCAGGAACCTGCTTCCGCATTTCCCTTATGAGGACATAGATCGAGGCGATCGGTTCGACAGAACGCCAGGACGTCCCTTATCGGACACTCTTCATCGACCTTTGTTCCCAAGCCCTGCTAGCTTCATCGTTTCCGCTGCATCGCAGGTATAATACGTGCGGTATGAATCAGCTTATCGACCGAGGTACCCGCATGCTCATCGACGCAACGACCGAATCCCTCCACCCTCTTGAACAGATTTTCTTCGAATTGAAGTACAGTCCGACGATCGAGATGGCAGCAAGCCTGCATGCGATGGAATGCCCGAAACACTTTCCGTCTCAAAAGGACCGGGTGGACGCTACGCGTGCGAAAATGGGTCCCGATCTGCGCTCGGAGTTCAATTGCATCGCGCGGGAGACGCTTGGGTTCGCGCCCGTGATGGATCTTATCGACCATCTGGAACGAAGCGACATCGACAATATCGCGCTTTTTCTCGACCGCCTGGCCGATGTGGATCCCGTCGAATTCGCCTACGGATATTTCTCGGGGCTCATCCCCAAAAGAACGATCCGCGCATTGCTCAAGGACCCCCAGGCCCGCATCCCGGAAGGCGAGGCGCTTGGCCATTATTTTCCCGAGAAGAGCCTGCGTGCGTATTTCGAAATCCAAGACGAGCTGCGCCCGCGCATCGCTTCGTTCTTGAAAGCATACTGGACGGACGTGTTCGCCCGGGAATGGGACCATATAGGCGCGGTCGAGATCAGGCGGCTTTCCGAGGAGAAGCATGCGCTCGCGGCGATCGGGCACCGGGCGTATCTCGCAGGCTGCCATGCAGGAATCTCGGTCGACGACGATGCCGTGCGATTGCAGAAATCAATGGGATTCACCATCCCCTACCGCAGCATCAAGAAAGTCGAGATCGTCATTTCCGCGTACGTCCGTCCCCATCTGATGATGAACTGCTTCGACGACGTGCTCACCATCTATAAAGGCGTCGACATGGCGATAAGCGATCGGGAAACGTCGTTTGCCGAAGTGGAGAAATTCGTCAAAGCCATCAGCAGCGTCACCAAGCTCAAGATCCTCTTCGAGCTGAATCGCCAGGAGCAGACAACGAAGGAGCTGGCAGAACGATTCGACGTGGCATCGAGCTCCATCTCGGAGCATCTGAAAGCGCTGCGCGAAGCCGAGCTCGTCTATCCGCAACGCGTCCAAAACCAGGTGTACTACCGCTTCCTGCATGAAAACTACGATGCCCAGCTCACCTATCTCAAGGACGCATTCCGGGAACGCTAGAATCCGCCGTCGGCATTCGCCCGATGCGCGGGCGTGCGCCACGGATCCTACCGGGAGGCTCTGAGGCGCGCATGCACCAGGGCCTTCCGGCAAGGCCTTGGCGCGCATGCGCACATGCGCTTCGTCGGAACATCCCGACGCACGGAAAAGCGCGCGAGCCTTGTTGCAAGACCCGCGCGCACGGAGGGGAAGACGATTTCGAAGCCGGCGATTACAGCCGGAAACGATGGGGTTTTCAAACGACCGGCCCGCGGGCGGCTATTCCCATGCGGAAAGCGCCTCGATCTCGGTCGCGGCGATCTCGCCGAAAGCGAGCGCAGGGCCGAGCGTGCCGCCGCCTCCGACATAGCATGCGCCGCCGGCGCCGATACCCGCGCAGTTGCCCTGCGCATAGAGGCGTTTGATGACGTTTCCTTCCATGTCGCGCGTCTGCGCGCGGGCATCGGTCTTGATGCCTCCCATGGTACCGAGCACCACGGGGACGATTTCGGCCGCATAGTAGGGCGGCGTGTCGATGGGCTTCAGCGTGCGGGCCGGACCGTCGTAATCCACGCTCGCATACGTGCAGTACTTGCCATAGTAGTCCTGACCACGCCCGAAATCGGGGTCGACTCCCTGTTCGGCATTGCCATTGTAGCGCTCGATCTCGGCGAGCAGGCCCGCCTCGTCGATGCCGCAGGCAGCGGCCAGCTCTTCAAGGGTCTCGTAGCGTGCGTAGCTCGTTCCGGGCGTGCCCTTCTCCCCTGAATTGAAGGGATGCTCGTCGGCGGCCGCCTGATCGATGATGGCCCAGGCGGGCAGGTGCTCCCATCCGCGCTCGCCCCCGTTGTTCTCGATGCTCGTGAAGCTGCGCCCGACGCAATCGTAGCTCGCGCATTCGTTCGTGAAGCGCTTCCCATGCTTGTTGACGAAGATGATGCCGCGCTTCGCATCGTCGCGTATGATGGTCGAAAGCTGCGATTTCCCCTGTTCATGCGCTTCTTCGAATTCTTTTTTATAACCCGGTGACAGGAAGGATTCGGCCATGAGGTTCAGATCGGCGCCCAGTCGCATGGCCATCTTCTGGCCGTCGCCTTCGTCCGTCGCGATGCCCCAGCTATAGCGGGCAGGAGTGCGCAGGAAGTTCTTCATCATGGACATGTTCCAGTCGAAGCCGCCGCTCGCCATGACGACGGCGCGACGGGCGCGCACGTTGATGGTGCTCCCGCCTGATGCGGCGGACACGCCGAGCACCTCTATCGAACCGTCCTCGGCCGTCCTGGACACGATATCCGTCACCCGGGTGCTCGTCAGAAACTCGGCGCCAAGGGAGGTTGCCGCCTCGATGACGGGCGTGTTGAGCTTGCCGACGCTCGTCTCGCCTTCCGCGACCTTGGGAAGGATCGAGCGGCCGAGCTCTTTCGCCCCGGGAAGAAACATGTTGTAGTCGATTCCCGACTTCCAGAGGGCCCATTCGACGCCGGCCATATCGGCCACGTTGCGGACGGCCGTGTTCACGTTGTCGACGAAGGCCGCGGCTTCTTCGGGCATGTACGTCTCGCCGGACAGGGCCTCGATATAGCGCAGGGCCTCTTCACGGCTGTCGTCGATGCCTTCCGCCACCTCGAGATCGTTCATGGGAGCCCAGACCACGCTCGAGCTGAAGATGGTCGAGCCGCCCGTCTGCGCATTTTTCTCAAGGACGATGACGCTCAGCCCGGCATGCGCCAGGCGCATGGCCGTATAGGATCCGGTGCCGCTTCCGATGATGACGACGTCGGCTTCCTTATCCCAGTTCATCTCTCCGGATGCGGCTTTCGCGCCCGCGTCCTTCGGCGTGCAGGCGGCAAGCGACGCGGTCAGGGCGCCAAGCCCCGCGAGACCGCCTAGCTTCAATGCATCGCGCCTGCTCATTCCCTGTACTTCTGGATTCATACGCACCCTCCCAAGTCGTGGCCGGGCGCTCCCCTCCTGGAGCATTCGGCCTGCATTGAGCGCACCATACGATGCGCCCGCCGATTGGGGAAGATGGCGCTTTTCAATAGTTGGATTCCGGAGTTTTACCTGTTCGGACTGCTTAATGACGCGAACGTGGACGAAGGTGTCGATTTTCGATACCTTCCGCTTCTCCGAACGTGCGGCGTAATACGGCTACTACGGCCTCGGTTCCTCGCGCGACGAGAGCACGGCGCGCAGGCAGGCGGCCGCGCGATACGAATAGGCCTGCCCGTCCACGAACCGCGACAGCAGACCTGCATCGGCAAGGTTTTCGAGATCGCCGCGCGCCGTGGAATATGCGATGCCGTACGTCTTCTGATGCGAGGATATCCGGAACGTCTTGTCAGGAATGAGCACCGCGCTGCGAAGCACGTCTCTCTGCCTATGGGCGAGTCCGGGGATGCGGTCGATTCCCGCCACGGCATCCTCGTCGACACGCGCCTTGACGGAAAGCGAGCGCGCGATCGCGCGCACTTCCTTCAGCATGAGACGCATGACGACATCGTAGTAAGGCGTCCAGTCCCCGTTTTCCTCGGCCGTAGCCAGAGCTTCCTCGAACGTGAACGCGGCCGCGTCCCCATACCCCCCTGCGCGCCATTTCTCGAGGATACGTATCTTCGGAACATACCGGAAGACGGGATGGCCCTGCTGCAGAAGGTACAGGCGGCTCGCCACGCATCCCATGAGGTTGTTGCACGAAGGGAAGAGCGCCGCTCGCCAGAATTGGCAGTTGACGAGCATGGAATTCATGAGGGGATAGCGGGGCGGGTCGCTCGCGCAGCCTGTCGCCGCATCCACGACGATTCGAAGCGTGGGACGCCCGCACCCGTCCCGTCCGCACTCCATCGCGTAGTGCTCGAAGAGCGGGGAGCGAGGTAGGGCATCGGCCGTGGCAAGCGGGCCTTGCGTCCCCTCCGTCAGCTTTTCGTACAGCCCTTCCAGCGTCGCCTCGTCGAACGGGGCGTTCTCGAATTCGTCGAGCCCGTACATGATCCGATGGAAATTGAGGGCGAGCATCTCCGCGGCGTCCAAAGGCGGGCGGTCGCCCAGAATGACGGCGCGAAGATCTTCGTAGCCGACCTCGAAGCCGTCGAATGAAAGGTTGCAGACCATCTCCTCGACGTACTGCTGCGTGATGAACCCTCTGCCCTTGCGTTCATGAGCGCGCAGATCAAGATCGGATCCCTTCCGCGTAAGCGCAGAGATCTCATCGAGGGTCCGCTGAAGGCTGACCGGAACCGTATGCCAACCGTCACGCGATTCGATAGACGAGCGCAACGCGCGAGGACTATGGAACGACTGCGCGTAGCGCACGGTGGTCAGCGCCTTCCATGCGTCTTCGATGCCGCAGCCTTCCGGCAGTTCGGAGGCATCGATGTCCGCCTTGCGCAAGGGCGCGAGCCATGCGCGCCTCATCAGGCTTTGAAATGCCGTCGTATCGAGAATGCCTCTCATCTCCCTCTCCCTGTGATCTCCTCGTCGCGCTTCGGCCGTGCCCATCGAACCGTTCGGCATGCGGCAAGGCCGTCATCCGAGCGGACGCATCGGCATATATTACAGCCCGCGCGCCTTCAGGTCGCCGACGAGCTGCACGTAGAACTCGCGCACGTCGAACCCGGGTATGTTCTCGCGGTTGAGATCGACCATATCGCCGTGGCTTATGCCGCGCTTTCCCTCGATTTCCAGGAATCGGTACGAATCGCCCCAAGCGAACGACCGCTCTCCGACCAATCCGTCATTCGGGCCGTCGAAGTACCGTGCGATCAGATACGTGAGATTGAGCGGGAAGGTGCCCGAAGACGCCTTGTTCAGCTTCGAGCCGTAGCTTGCGCACCAGACGCCGTCGACCGTCGGCGGAAGCTCCGCGTTCAGACGGGCCGCGCCCGAGGCCGTAAGATCCCTGACTGCGGATATGAAATCGGGCGCGGGGTCTCCCAAGGCATGCGCTGCGGTATCGTACGCGCGCGCGATGGCCTGCTGCTGCGCCGCAGGCATGATGCCGAGCAGGTAATCTGCGAACTCGCACCCCCTATGCGGCGTGTTGATCGTGACGAGCGATGCGACGTGCGCAGCGATCTCGGGATCGGCGAGCGCGGCGCGGCAATCCAGGCCGCCCTTCGAATGCGCGATGAGATTGACCTTGTCCGCACCCGTCTCGTCGCACACCTCGCGAATGCGTCGCGCAAGTTCGCGCGCGCTTTCCTTGACGGGAAGGGCGGACGAATGACATCCGTAGAAGACGCGCGCGCCGTTGCGTTCGAGCGCTTCGGGGATGCGGCCCCAGTAGTTCACAAGCTTGGAGTCGCGGAAGAACACACCGTGCACGAGCAGCAGCGGATAGTTCGTCGCGCAGACGCGCAGAGCCGCGCGGCTCTCGTCGAGGACTTCCCTCTCGTATTCGAAGCGAGCCTCCGCATCCACGGTCGAGATGATTCGCGCGAGAAAGTACAGATGGACGAGGGGAACCAGGCCGAAAACGCCGCCAAGGACGCGCAGGCGCACGCCGAGCTGCATGCTGAATACGTAGGCCCTGATCATGCCGCACCAGAAGACGAAAGCTTCGATCGCGCACGCGATCCCGAGGCACGCCGGCCAGAACATCGGATCGATCGGCGCGCCTCTCATCGCGCCGAACAGAGCGGCCCCGAACGCGACGAAAGCCGCCGCGCACACGATGCCGCACGACATGAGGAACACGATGAGCAGCTCGCACGCCCCTCGGCATGCCTTGATCCGACGTATGCGAGGCGCCTCGCCGTACGGTGCCGGCCAGACGCACAGCGCAAGCACCCAGCATCCCAGAATCGCCACGACCGCTCGCGGCACGACGGCATGCAGGCAGGCGCACGCCACGAACGCGCTTACGGCAAGCGCATTCGCGATGCGAAATGCCCATGCAACAGCGCGATTCATGCTGCCATCGCCTCGATGCAGTAGTCGATGAAGGCCTTCATCTCAGGCGTGGGCTTTCGAGATGAAAGCTGCGCAATGCCGAAGCGCCACGTCACGTCTTCAAGAGGAAGGGCAACGACCGAACTATCGCGCGCGAACAAATCCATCTCTACCAGATGCTTCGCAGAGAACCCTAGCCCCTTGCCCGTACGAGCGAAGTCGAACATGCGGAAAATCTCGGCTGTCGCATAGACTTCGCCAAACTCGATCCCGGCATCCTTCGCCATGTTCCTCAACGTTACATTGCATTTGAATTCCTCTCCGGGCATGGAAATCCTTCGATCGAGAAAGTCCTCGATGTGCAGGCGATCGTGGCTGGCAAGCTCGTCTTCGGCTGAAATCCAGAAATACATAGGCGTCGAATATAGCTCATAGGTCAAAAAATCGGGATTGTACGGAGCGACCGTCAAAGCAATATCGAACCGTCCCGCCTTCAAACCGATGTCGCAGGCGCAGTCGTTCAATTCTTCATAACGAACAGCGATGCGTGGATGCTTCCGCCTAAAGCGTTGGATGAAATCGGGGCCAAGGTACCCGAGAATCCCCAAGCCTATGCCGACGCGAAGTTCATGTCGCTCGGCCGCGCGCATAGCCTGGTATTCCGCACGAAGATTCGCATAATTATTCTCGAATACGCTCACGAAATCCAACAACAGATCGGCTTGCGGCGTAGGACGGAGGCGTCCCGCCGAGTCGGACTCAAAGAGAATCACCTCAAGCTCGGATTCGAGGGAATGAACCGCTTTCGCCAACCCCTGCGATGACATAGGAATCTTCTTCGCAGCTGCCGAGAAACTGCAAAGCTGATATGCAAGCGCGAAATACTGTAGTTGCTCCCGATACATGGCGTTTCCTCCTGAAGGAAAGATGCCATTGCACGTAACGAATCTATAGTACAACGTCGTGCTTCATTTCAACTGAAACTGATTCTTACACGCCTCTCGCTTCTGGTTGGCGCGTCTCCCATTGCCGAACCTCTATTCTTTCTGCATTCTAAAACCAGGTGAAGAGCTTTTTCGGGCTCTTCGACATGAGTTGAAGGAGGGGTTTGCATGAAGGTGAGGGAATCGAGCATCAGTCGTCGCAACTTCATGGCGGGAACAGGGCTCGCAATCGCGGGGCTTACCGGAGGAGCGCTTATCGGATGCACACCGGCTGACAAGGGGGCGTCTCGGACTGGCGACATGGGTGGAACCGCCGAGGGAGGAAAGAACGCATTCGGTTTGGATGAATCGGTATGGAAGCTCGACGAGATCGGGGGACCGACTGAAACCATCGATGCCGACGTCTGCATCATCGGCGGAGGCGGAACCGGCATGGCCGCCACCATCCAGGGCGCGGAACTGGGTCTGGACGTCGTGCTTCTCGAAAAGGGCAGCAATCTGGGCGGCGCGTTCTCCGCAACCGAGGGAATGTTCGGCGTGGAATCGCATTGGCAGAAAGAAGCAGGCGAAGGCGGTACGGTGGGCGAAGCGGTTCGCCGCTGCGTGAACTATCACCACTACATTCCAAGCACGCAGCTATACTACAACTTCTTCTCCCAAACCGCCGAGACCATCGAATGGTGCGAAGAGCACGACTGCCGCTTCCGCGCGGTCGTCGACTATGGCGGGAATCTAGCCTGGCACGTGTATTACTACGATGAAAACGCGTCGAGCCCTGGCGCATACTTCACGGACAGCCTCATCAAAGCGACCGAGAAGACAAGCGCCAAGATCATCACCGACTGCATAGCGAAGAAGATCCTGATGGAAGACGGCAAGGCCGCAGGTGTCCTCGCTGAAGCGAATGACGGCACCGTGTACCAGGTGAACGCCCCGGTCGTTATGCTCGCATCGGGCGGCTTTCCTAGCAACATGGAGTTCCTGCATGCTATCTCGCCGTACACCGTGAATAAGAATCTCGTATCCCTTGGCGCACCCGGGCGCGATGGAGACGGTCTGCGTATGGGCGTAGATGCCGGCGTCATGCTGTCCGAAGGCTATGGAAGCGTCATGTGGTGCGGGCCTGCAGCTATCGGCGCGCTCTGGGCGACCGACGCCTATTCCGCGTCTGTCCAACCTACGCTCTGGGTGAATCAGGATGCCAAGCGTTTCATAGCCGAAGACCTTTGGATCGGTAATTTCGCCGCTGGCGGCATCGCCTGCCGCGACCAGGAACTTACCTACGTCATCTTCCGCGAGAAGGACCTCGCTGCCTGGGAGCAGAACGGCCCATACGGCACCGTGTTCACCTTCGGCACACCGGGTGTCGCCATGGATAAGGCTCGCGAACAGCTCAAAGGCCTCTCCTCGGTACATACCGCGGATACGCTCGAAGAGCTTGCGAAGAGCGTCGGTCTCGATCCGAAGGCGCTCAAGGAGACCGTCGATGAGTACAACAAGTTCTGCAGCGACGGTTCCGATCCCATCTTCGGAAAGGCAACGGAATACCTGACCCCCATCGATGAGGGGCCGTTCTGGATCCTCGAAGTAGCCGATGGCTACTACACCACGGTCGGCGGATTGGAAATCAACGAGAACCTCGAAGCGGTCGACTGGAATCGCAAGGCCATTCCTGGTCTCTATGTGGGCGGATGCGACACCGGTAGCCTATATGGCGATTCCTACGACGTAGCCACCGCACCCGGGTCCCAAGCATCCTGGGCCATCAATTCAGGACGTCTTGCCATGAAGAATGCTGCAACGTACCTCGGTAAATAACCTCAATCTGCGGCGCGGTCCCATCCCCTCTTCCTAAGGTCGCGCTATAGGGGAATGACGGGCCTTCCGATGCTTCGGAAGGCCCGTCGCACGTACACGGACCGCGACGACGCACGCAAGGGCAATGGAGATGTTTCCTTTTGAGAGGAGGTCCTTGGCTCGAATTGATCGCAGCAGGTTTTCTGATTGAAGAGCGTTCGTTGTATACCTTTCACCGAAAAGGTATTTTTCTACCCCCCCCCCCCCCCCCCCC